>ENA-OQOA01000039-OQOA01000039.1-human-gut-metagenome-genome-assembly--contig:-NODE-39-length-71793-cov-6.654662_pt1 | contig 71793 bp, 73 predicted proteins | sample MGYA00242633_ERZ504888 | MGnify/ENA primary metagenome ERZ504888 (study PRJEB26092, sample SAMD00036372) | human gut metagenome | host: Homo sapiens | study: EMG produced TPA metagenomics assembly of...
TGTCGGTGCCATCACTGCTGTTGGTGGCTGTTGGCTTGGCCGGCATTATTGTTGCGGCCAGTTTCTTCGCGCAATGGAATGGCGATTGGCGATTCTGGAGTGTGCTTATCGGTGCCATTGTGGTGTTTGGCGGTGTTCGCCGTATTGCAGTTGCGTATGGCTCATCCGTTGGTGGAAGTGCGTACGTTTGCATATTCGGGATTCACGCTCGGCATGGTGATTCTGCTCATGAGCAGGTGGAGGAATTTTTGAAGAAAACTCTGTAAGTACAAACTTTTCACGTCACAAGGAGAATACTATCTTATGAGAATGCGTTTCAAGCCCTACGCCCACGACGAACTGATGGCCGCTGATTTCCACGTCCACGAGCCCCTTATCTGGGGCGGCAAGTGGCACAGCCAGTATGCCCGCCCGGAGCAGCCTTTCGTGCTGGAGCTGGGCTGCGGCAAGGGCGGCTTCATCTCCCAGCTGGCCTCTGCCCACCCCGAGAATAACTATCTGGGCATCGACATCACCGACAAGGTGCTCATCCTCGCAAAGCGGAAGATCGAAGCCGCTTACGCCGAGGCAGGCCGCCCCATCGACAATGTCAAGATCATGAGCACCGACATCGAGCGCATCAAGGGCGTCATCACCCCGGAGGACACCGTCAGCCGCATCTACATCAACTTCTGCAACCCGTGGAGCAAGAACGCTTCCTCCAACAAGCACCGCCTCACCTACCCCCGTCAGCTCATCCAGTACCGCGATTTCCTCAAGGACGGCGGCGAGATCTACTTCAAGACCGACGACGATGACCTGTTCCGCGACAGCCTGACCTACTTCCCCGCTTCCGGCTACGACATCATCTGGCAGACTTACGACCTCCACGAGAACGAGCCGGAGTGGAACATCCGCACCGAGCATGAGGGGATGTTCACCGAGATGGGCATTAAGATCAAGGCCCTCATCGCCCGCAAGAAGGCCGGCGACGACTCCGTGACCTGGGTGGAGCCGAAGGTGCTCAAGAAGCTGGCCGCGCAGGCGGAGGCCGAGGCTTCGGCCAGGGCTGAGGGGGAAGGCAATGTCTGACCCCTGTGAATACTGCCTGAACAACCAGCAGGACGAATATGGCAGCTGGTACTGCGCCGAGGGCGGCGCACTGGATGAGGACGAGATGGCCCGCTATCTCTCCCATACCACTTCGGCCTGCCCTTACTTTGAGCCGGGCGATGAATATAAGATCGTCCGCAAACAGAACTGACTGGAGGTGTCCCCTTGTCGTTTTTTCTCAACACGACAGTCTGCGGATTCTCGCTTTATCATATCCTTGCGTTTTTCCTCATCTACTCCTGTCTGGGCTGGTGCGTCGAGGTGGTGTATGCCGCCGCCACCACCGGCCAGCTGGTGAACCGGGGCTTCCTGAACGGTCCGGTCTGCCCCATCTACGGCTTCGGCATGATACTGGTGCTCTTCTTCCTCACACCGCTGGAAGATGACCTGTTGCTGCTGTATCTCGGCGGTGTCATCCTGCCCAGTGCCCTGGAGCTGGTGGGCGGATGGGCGCTGTATAAGCTCTACCGCACCCGGTGGTGGGACTACACCGACAAGCCCTTCAATATCGGCGGCTATGTCTGCCTTGAGTTCTCGCTGATGTGGGGCGTGGGTGCCATGGTGATGGTCAAGGTCATCCATCCCACCCTTGCCGCGCTGGTGAACATCATTCCGCCGCTGGTGGGCTTTGTGCTGATGTGTCTGCTCTACGCGGTGTATGCCGCTGACGTGGTGGCAACCGCCATCGCCGCCTCCGACCTCGCCCGGGAGCTGGACGCTCTCGAGAAGGTGGCCGACAGTATGCATGCTGTCAGCGACGCCATGACCGAGATCCTTGGCACCACCGCGCTGGACATGGACCAGAAGATGGACGAGAGCCGCCTGCAGCTCAAGCTGGCCGCCGCCGAGGCCCGGGACAGCTACGACAAGCTGTCGCCCCCGTGAGGCCGCTTCCACCATGCGCGCCCGCGCCGACGAGGCCATGGAGGCCGCACGCCGCGCCTCCCAGACTGCCCGCCTCAACGCCGCCGAAGCGGCCAAGGCCGTCAAGCTGGCCGCGCAGGGCAAGGCCGAGCAGACCTCCGCATTCCTGCAGCTGGAACAGCTCAAGGAAGAGCTGGCCGCCCGTGCGCAGGTCATGCAGGCCCGCACCCGCCGCGGCACCCATCTGCTGGGCAAGGGCCGTATGCTCCGCGCCTACCCCAAGCTGAAGCACGGTCAGAACAACCGCTCCCTCAGCAGCCTGCTCGAGCAGCTCGAGGACGAATATCCCGACTCCTTCAACGGATTCGGCATCCAGTAAAGATAAAAATACGGCTGGGACAGCGTCCCAGCCGTATTTTTTTATGCAGTTTAAGCCCAGAGATTTTCCGGGTAAAGGCCGTCGGCCGTCTTTTTGGCGATGGCTTCCACCACCACGGGCTTATCCTCGCGGTAGGTGACGCCATACCACTTATCGGTGCTGCGCAGCACCTTGACGGCGGCTTTCTTTTCGCCGATGAGCTCACTGACCACCAGCGGCAGGAAATACTCGCACTTGAGCGGGTTCTTTTCCAGATTCTCGTCCAGCCAGCGGGCAAAACGTCGGTCGGCTTCCTTCACGAAGCTCTCGCCGAAGCCCCAGAGGTTCATGCTCACGGGCGTCTCGCCGGGCAGGTCCGTCCAGCTCTCGCCGCCGTCCTCGGTGTAGTGGATGCCGCCCTCATAGGTCTCGATGCGGGTGCGCTCGGTGACGCTGTGGAGGGTGCTGTCCTCGTTGAGGGCGCAGACGCCGCGGGCGACGCTGCCGTTTTCGGAAACGGTGTTCTTGAGCAGGTAGCTCACCATGCAGTAGTCGTAGACCTCGCCGTCGGTGTGGGTGGAGAGGTAATCGTAGATGACCTTGAACGCCTCGGGGCCGTAGTAGTCGTCGGCATTGATGACGGCGAAGGGGCCGTGGATGCAGGGCTTTGCCGCCAGCACCGCGTGGCAGGTACCCCAGGGCTTCACGCGGCCCTCGGGGATGGTGTAGCCCTCGGGCAGCTCGTCCAGCTGCTGGAAGGCGTACTTCACGTCCATCACCCTGGACACGCGGTCGCCGATGGCGGCTTTGAAAGCCTCTTCGATCTCGTGCTTGATGACGAAGATGACCGTCTCGAAGCCTGCGCGGCGGGCGTCGTACAGGGAATAATCCACGATGACCTGACCGCAGGGACCCACCGGGTCGATCTGCTTCATGCCGCCGTAGCGGCTGCCCATGCCGGCAGCCATGACCACCAGGACCGGTTTGTTCATGTTTATCTCCTCCTTGAAAAGGGTGTTTCTCGTTTACGGTTTTATTATACTCCAAACCACGCCGGGCAACAAGACGAAGCTGTTTTTGAATCTCGGCAAGTTTTTATTGCATATATCAGCAAGCAAATATTGCCTTTTGCTTCCAGACAGGGTATAATAACCTCATCCGACACAAAAACGACCGGCCAGCCGCTTTTGCAGGCCGAAGTTAAGAAGCCGTTTTCACAAGCATTGCACCCCGCTTATGAAAGCAGCTTCTGGAAAGTGAGTTTTTCCATGAACGAAACTGTGACCAAGCGTTTCCTGCTCTACTTCCGCCTGATGATGGTAGCGTGGATCCTGATCGCCAACGCCTTTTTCCACGCCATCGAGTTTGAGTACAGCTGGCTCATTTTTCTGAGCAATATCATGCTCTTTACGATGGAGGGCGACATCAAAGACCGCTTTATCAGCGTGGAGCTGGGCGGCCTCGTGGGCATGGTGCTCACGGTGCTGGCGATGCTGGCCATCGGTGCGCTGGCGCCTGTTCTGGGCGGGATGCTGGGCCTGCTGCTGCCGCTGGGCGTGGTGCTCTTCATCCTCATCATCCTGCATCCCTACGCCCCCAAGGTGCTGAACAATGTGGGCTTTGCCTACCTGACCGTCGCCTGCATCGACAGCGCAGCTTTTGCAGCGAATCTGCCTCTCTTCTTCGGGGTGTACATCGTCGGCTCTCTGGTCTTCAACGGCGGCTGCGTACTGCTCATGAAGCCGGCCCGTTATCTGGCCGCCCGGAGCATCAAGAACGACGTCAAGGCTGACGCCTGAATCTGAGTTTCTCATCTTTTCTTCTTTTTTCTCACAGCGCCCCGGCAGCAAAGATGCCGGGGCGCTGCACTTTTATGTGGATTCTGCCGTTTTTCCGTGCTACAATGGGGTAAACTGAACGAAAGGAAGTTTCCCGCCATGTATGCTGCATCTCCTGCACGCTGCTCCACCCTGTCCCTACCACCGCTGCCCTGAACAACACCACCTTCACCGCTGACGAGCTGGAAGCCATCGATAAGGCTTCCGGATTTTTATAAGGAGTAATTTATGTCCAAAACTGTATGGATAACCGGAGCTTCTTCCGGCATTGGCCGGGAGTTTGCCCGCCGGTATGCCCGCCTCGGCTTCCGGCTCATCCTCACCGCCCGCCGCACCGACCGTCTCGAAGCTCTGGCCGCAGAGCTCACCGCGAAATACAGCACCTTCTGCCGCATCCTGCCTGCTGATCTGGAGCAGGAGAGCGAGTGCGCCCGTCTCTGCGAGGCGCTGACGGACGAGCGCATCGATATTTTCATCAACAACGCCGGCTTCGGCGTCTGCGGCAGCTTTCTTGAGACCAGCGGCGAGAAGGAGCTCTCCATGGCGAAGGTCAACGTGCTGGCCATGCACCAGCTGTTCAAGTTCGCCGTGAAAAAGATGGAGGCTCAGGGCTTCGGCACCGTGCTCAACGTGGCGTCTTCCGCCGGGCTGCTGCCGGGCGGACCCTATATGGCGGGCTACTACGCCACCAAAGCGTATGTTGTCAGCCTGACCCGGGGCGTGGCCGAAGAACTGCGCCAGCAGCACAGCCCGGTCTACGTCTGCGCCCTCTGCCCCGGCCCGGTGGACACCGAGTTCAACGAGCGGGCCGACGTAGTGTTCGCACTGCGGGGCATCAGCCCGGAACTCTGCGTCGAGGAGGCCATGCGGGGGATGCTCCGCCACAAGACCATCATCGTCCCGTCGGCCCTCATGCGGGCGGCGACGACAGCCCAGCGGTTCATGCCGATGGCGCTCTTAATGCCCATCATGGCCCACCAGCAGAAGAAAAAACTGGGCTGAAGGGCTATTGTGTGCAACAAGCAGCAATCCCGGCCTTTGCAGAGTCCGTTTTTATGACGATTTCACGAAAACGCAGCAAAATGAGAAAAAATTTGCAGTAATTGTGCTAAGAAAACACCTTGACAGTCGGAATAAAGAATGCTACTCTAGTATACAAGAGGGCGCAGGGCCGGGCAGTCCAAATTGCCGCTTCCCATGGCGGCAGTTGGACTACAGGTATCGTCCGGCAGCGCAGCGCCCCGCAAAGCAAAATTCTGATTGGAGGACTTAATTATGGCACAGTGTACTCCCAAATCCTTTGACCTGACCGGCAAGGTCGCGCTCATCACCGGCGCATCTTACGGCATCGGCATGGCGATCGCCAAGGCAATGGCCGCAAACGGCGCTACCATCGTCTTCAACGACATCAAGCAGGAGCTGGTCGATAAGGGCCTCGCCGCTTATGAAGAAGCCGGCATCAAGGCTCACGGCTATGTCTGCGACGTCACCGATGAGGACGCCGTGAACGCCATGGTCGCAAAGATCACCGAGGAAGTCGGCCATATCAACATTCTGGTCAACAACGCCGGCATCATCAAGCGCATCCCCATGACCGAGATGACCGCTGCTCAGTTCCGTCAGGTCATCGATGTTGACCTGAACGCTCCGTTCATCGTCGCCAAGGCTGTCATCCCCGACATGATCGCTCAGGGCGGCGGCAAGATCATCAACATCTGCTCCATGATGAGCGAGCTGGGCCGTGAGACCGTCTCCGCCTACGCTGCAGCCAAGGGCGGCCTGAAGATGCTGACCAAGAACATCGCCTCCGAGTACGGCGAGTACAACATCCAGTGCAACGGCATCGGACCCGGCTACATCGCTACCCCGCAGACCGCACCTCTGCGCGAGCGTCAGCCCGACGGCAGCCGTCATCCCTTCGACAGCTTCATCGTCGCCAAGACCCCCGCAGGCCGCTGGGGCGAGGCTGAGGATCTGGGCGGACCCGCTGTCTTCCTGGCTTCTGCCGCTTCCGACTTCGTCAACGGCCTCATCCTGTACGTTGACGGCGGCATCCTGGCCTACATCGGCAAGCAGCCGCAGTAAGTTTTTCCATATCCGGCATTTTTGCGCCGTGTCCGCTGCCTTCCGGGTGCCGGGCGCGGCGCTCTTTTGTTTCCCATATCGACTTTTTTCCGGAATCTGCTACACTGGTCATAATAATATAATAAAAACAGGAGGACTTTCCCATGAAGATCGCACTTATCAACGAGAACAGTCAGGCCGCAAAGAACGGCATCATCGAGGCCGCTCTGAAGAAGGTCGTAGAGCCGATGGGCCACGAGGTGGTCAACTACGGCATGTACGCTGCCGATGACGCCGCACAGCTGACCTATGTGCAGTGCGGCATCCTCGCCGCCATCCTGCTCAACAGCGGCGCTGCCGACTACGTCATCACCGGCTGCGGCACCGGCGAGGGCGCCATGCTGGCCCTGAACAGCTTCCCCGGCGTCATCTGCGGTCATGTGGAGGACCCTGTGGACGCCTACACCTTCGCCCACGTCAACGACGGCAATGCCGTGGCCATGCCTTTCGCCAAGGGCTTCGGCTGGGGCGGTGAGCTGAACCTCGAGTACTGCTTTGAGAAGCTGTTCGGCTTCGGCCACGGTCAGGGCTACCCCAAGGAGCGCGTCGAGCCCGAGCAGCGCAACAAGAAGATCCTCGACGGCGTCCGCGCCGCCACCTTCAAGCCCCTCATCGAGTGCCTCAAGAGCATCGATCAGGACCTGCTGAAGGGTGCCATCGCCGGTGAGAAGTTCAGCGAGCTGTTCTTCGCCTCCTGCAAGGACGAGGAGCTGGCCGCTTATATCAAGAGCCTGCTGGCTTGAGCGGTGACCAGAGCATGACGGCCCTGTATCACCTGAACGAGAACATCGCCCACCTGCTGGAGGGCTTTCTGGAATCGGCAGTCCCCCTCATCGCGGGGTTGGCGGAGGTCATCGGCCTGTTCATCATCGTGACGAGCCTTGTCAAGGCCACCTACCACTATGTGCGGGCGACCTTTTTCCGCGACCGGTACGACTTCCACCACGAAATGAGCACCGGCCTGACGACGGCGCTGGAATTTCTCATGTCAGCAGAGATCGCCAAGACCTTCCTTCTGCAGAACCTCGAGTCGGTCATCCCGCTGGCGGCGACTTTCGCGCTGCGCGCTCTGATGAGCCTGCTGCTCCATGTCGAAATGCGGGCAGACCACACAGGGGAAAAATGATGCCTGCCAAAGTTTTCTTTGCCCATTCTTTTCCGGTTTGTGCAGAACGTCAAAAATATGGATTTTTGCATCGGCACACCCTGCTACTGGCTCATCGGCTTCGGCCTGATGTTCGGCTTCAACGGCGGCTCTTCCCTGAGCCTTTCCACCGATGAGACCATGACCCTGAGCTGTGCCTGTGGTGCGTGAGCCTGCTGTCATCCACGACGGCATCTACGACACCGGGATGCACAAAGTGTCCATCATTGCAAAGCTTTCCAAGTTCGACCAGCTCAAGAGCGCCCTCAACGATCTGGACGTCACCGGCATGACGGTCACCCAGGTCATGGGCTGCGGCATCCAGAAAGGCACCACCAAACACAGCTCAAAGCCCCGCTCCTTCGCACAAGGGAGCGGGGCTTTGGCGTTTCTTGACAGCGCCCGTCCGTCGTGCTATCTTTGTGGGCAGGATATAAAAAACACAGGAGTGTCATCATGAAAGAATTTTTGAAAAAGGAGCTTTATTCCTTCCGGGCCGTCGCGGCCATCCTGGCCCGCTGGCTGCTGCTGGCCGTCCCCACCGGCCTCGTCTGCGGTGCCGTCGGCACAGCGTTCCACCTGGCCGTGGAGCATGTCACCGAGTGGCGGGCCGAGCACATCTGGCTGCTCTGGCTGCTGCCGGTGGCAGGTCTTGCCATCGTGGCACTCTATAAGGTGACGGGCTGCGAAGGGATGGGGACGAACAACGTCATCCGCGCCGTCCACAGCGGCGAGAGCGTCAGCCCGCTGCTGGTGCCGGCCATCTTCTTCGGCACGGTGCTCACCCACCTCTGCGGCGGCTCGGCCGGACGCGAGGGCGCGGCTTTGCAGATGGGCGGAAGCATCGGCTACAACATCGCAAAGCTCTTCCGCTTCTCCGACCACGACCGCCGCACGGCCACAGCCTGCGGCATGGCTGCGTTCTTCTCGGCACTGTTCGGCACGCCGCTGTCGGCGACCCTCTTCGGCATCATGGTGGAGGACGTGGGCCTCGCGTTCTCGGTGGCCTTTGTCCCCGGCTTCGCCGCTGCCCTCATCGCCTACGGCGTCTCGCTGGCCTGCGGTATCTCTCCTACCCATTTTGCGCTGACCGCACCGGCGCTTTCCATTGATTCTACTCTGCTGGTGGCTGTGCTGGGTGTTGCCTGTGCGCTGGTGGCCCGGGCATTCTGCTGGCTGCTCCACACCATGGAGCACGAAATGCCCCGCCGCCTGCCAAACCCCTGGGTGCGTGCCGTCGTGGGCGGTGCTGCCGTGGTGGCCCTCTCCTACCTGATGGGCGTGGGCCGCTACAACGGCGCGGGCATGGGCGTCATCACTGCCGCCGTGGAGCAGGGGCAGTCCCTGCCGTGGGACTTTATCTGCAAGATACTGCTGACCGCCCTGACCCTCTCGGCGGGCTTCAAGGGCGGCGAGGTCGTCCCCAGCTTCTACATCGGTGCGACCTTCGGCTGTGCATTCGGCCCGCTGCTGGGCCTGCCCGCCGGGTTCTCCGCCGCCGTGGGCCTCGTCTCGGTGTTCTGCGGCGCGACGAACACCCTCATCCCCTCCATCCTGCTGGCCTATGAGCTGTTCGGCGGCGTGGGGCTGGAGCTCATCGCGCTGGGCTGCGGCGTCTGCTATATGCTCTCCGGCACCCACGGCCTCTACAGCAGCCAGCTCTTTGTGACGGAGAAGCTGCTGTCGGAGTATACGGAGAGCTGGGGGAAGCGGCTCAGAAAATAAAAAAGGAACGGCAGCGCGTCGCTCCGTTCCTTGACAAATCCGATATTTCTGGTTATACTACAAATAGAAAAGGCGCTGGCCCGCAAACGGCTGGTCCCTCACCATAATAAGTCAAGAAAAAATGACCGGTCTAGTTGGGGAACTCAGAGGCGGTCATTTTCTTGTCTTTATCGTCGCTGTGAGATACAGTCCAAGTGATTTGAAACGTCACATAAATTGCACCGCCAAGAAGCGAGAGCAACGCGGTAAATTCCAAAATACTCATGGTCTTATCCCCCTTTCCGCCCTTGAGCGTCCGGGGGAGCACGAATCTGCAAGAAAATCGCCTTACCCGGCACTCAGGTACCGGTAAGGGACAGCCGCCTGTGTTTGTGGTCAGCGCCTTGCCGCCAGAGGCGGCATCTATACGATACCATATTTCGCCTAAAAGTGCAAGAATTGTCCAGTCTAAATTTCTGCAGGCCAGCCCTTGATTTTTTCTGCGCCCCGTGCTACAATCATCTGTAGTTTCATCCTGTGTAAAAACGATGATGCGGACAAACCGAAGTCCCGTTCTCCATGCCGCAGAGAGGGCTGCCGTCCGGAAGGACGCGCTGCAAGCAGCCTGCCATGTGCCGGACTTCTACCACCGCAGAGTGCAGAGGAGAACCTCTGCCGGGTGCGCCCGTTACAGCACAGCGAGTGGCGTGCAGCAGCACGCAATTCGGGTGGAACCGTGGAACGCAGTTGAATCTTTCAAAGGCGCTTCATCCCGTAGAGCAAATGCGGGGTGAAGCGTCTTTTTTGTTATACCAAACGCATTTTTCATGTCAAGAAGGAGTAACACCATGAAGATCATCTATAAGGACGGTCATGTGGACGAGTGCCCGCAGGACCAGGAACTGCACGTTATCCGTCACACCGCAGCCCACGTCATGGCTCAGGCCATCAAGCGCCTCTACCCGGAGGCTGACTTCGCCTTCGGCCCCGCCACCGAGAACGGCTTCTACTACGACGTTGACCTCGGCGACACCAAGCTGACCGACGAAGACCTGGCCAATATCGAGAAGGAGATGCACAAGATCACCAAAGAGAATCTGGCCATCAAGCCCTTCATCCTGCCCCGCGCAGAGGCTGTCAAGCTGATGGAAGAGCGCCACGAGAACTATAAGGTCGAGCACATGGCTGACCTGGCCGACGAGACCGAGTTCAGCTTCTTCCAGCAGGGCGAGTACGTCGATATGTGCATCGGACCTCACCTGACCTACACCAAGGCTCTGAAGGCCTTCAAGATCACCCAGCAGTCCGGCGCATACTGGAAGAACGACAAAGAGAACAAGATGCTGACCCGTATCAACGGCGTTGCTTTCCACAATCAGGAGGAGCTGGACGCCTGGGAGAAGGAGCAGCAGGAGGCCCGTGAGCGCGACCACCGCAAGATCGGCAAGGAGATGGGCCTGTTCATGACCGACGACCTGGTTGGCCGCGGTCTGCCCATGTTCCTGCCCGCAGGCTACACGGTCTGGCAGGAGCTGGAGAACTATATCAAGGAGAAGGAGCGCGCCCGCGGCTATCTGCACGTCATGACTCCCTGCATCGGCACCGTGAATCTGTACAAGACTTCCGGCCACTGGGACCACTACCGCGAGAATATGTTCCCCGCCATGGAGATGGAGGGCGAGAGCTACGTCCTGCGCCCGATGAACTGCCCCCATCACATGATGATCTACGCAAACCGTCCCCACTCCTACCGCGACCTGCCCATGCGCATCGGCGAGATCGCACACGACTTCCGCTATGAGTCCTCCGGCACCCTGAAGGGCATCGAGCGCGGCCGTCACTTCTGCCAGAACGACGCTCACCTGTTCTGCACTCCGGAGCAGATCAAGAGCGAAGTCGCTGATGTCTGCAACCTCATCTTCGAGACCTACAAGGATTTCAACATCACCGACTACCGCTGCGTTCTGTCCCTGCGTGACCCCGCCGACAAGAAGAAGTATCACGACGACGACGCGATGTGGAACCACGCCGAGAACGCTCTGCGCGAGGTCCTGACCGAGCTGGGCATCCACTTCACCGAGGAGATCGGCGAGGCTGCTTTCTACGGCCCCAAGCTGGACGTCAACGTCAAGCCCGCTGTCGGCGCTGAGTACACCCTGTCCACCTGCCAGCTGGACTTCTGCCTGCCCGCAAAGTTCCACCTGACCTATGTGGACAAGGACGGCACCGAGAAGACCCCCGTTGTCCTGCACCGTGCGATCCTCGGTTCTCTCGACCGCTTCATGGCCTACCTCATCGAGGAGACCAAGGGCAAGTTCCCCACCTGGCTGGCTCCTGTTCAGGTCAAGGTCCTGCCCGTCTCCGAGAAGACCCTCGAGTATTCCGAGGCCATCACCGAGAAGCTGGTGGAGGCCGGTATCCGTGTGGCTCTGGACGACGACAACCAGAAGATCGGCTACAAGATCCGCGCCGCACAGCAGGTGGACCGTGTGCCTTATATGCTGGTCCTGGGCGCCAAGGAAGCCGAGGCCGGCAACGTCTCTGTCCGTGACCGCAAGGGCGAGACCACCACGATGGAAGTGGATGAGTTCATCGCAAAGGTCACTTCCGAGATCAAGAACCGCAGCCTGTAAGTGATATGATTCCTGATTATATTGATGAAGTCGAGCGTCCGAATGAGGAAACGATTGCCGCCATGTTGGAGGCTGAACGCATTGCAAAGGACCCCAACGTAAAGCACTACACCGATTTGGATGAACTTTTTGAAGATTTAAGGAAATAACAAATGCCGCTCTTCCCTTGATAGGAGACGTACGGTCCCATTTTGTGCCTTGGAATCAGGTCATCCCTTTGGTTTTCTCGTCAATCAGCGAAAAAATCCTATCATATGTACCGTTCAGAATCGCCTGACGCGGCATCCAGAAATCAAACAGCTCTTTTAGTCCTGCCGAATCCCCGCAGATTTTTCGGGTCTGCTCATAGGCAAATGTATTCGCATCGACTTCATGCGGTTGTCCGAGATACAGGCTTGTAAAATATCCTTCGCTACCTTCTAATTTACATTTCAGATAATGATTTTCCACCAGTTTATAGCAAGTCCCGTCGAACATGATGATATACTGAACGCTTCGATTTATCGTCTCATTAAATCGCTCCGGTTCAAGATACTGGGATGCGTGCCGCAGCTCATGAAAAAGATAGAACATTCTTTCGTACTCAGGCTCTTTGTCCAGCCCCTCTGCATTTATAAACACAGTCCTGCTGGAAGCGTCAAATGTTCCCTTTGCTGTTTTGTATCCGGCAGGCATCTCAAAGGACAAATACAGATTCAGCCCATGCTCCCTGCAATACGCGTCGAAATACTTTTTATATCCAGTCATTCTCTCGTCACCGGCTCGCAATTCTTATGAAAAATGCCCCTGCCGAAGCTATTTTAGCGTTCTGCAAGGGCATTTTCGTTTACGCTTTGTTATTTCAGCAGATTATCATCCGTGAAGTAATCGATTTTCATGGACTTGCGCACCTCGGCGAGGGTGGCGGCGGCGGTCTTTTCGGCCACGGCGCTGCCTTCCTTCAGAATTTCCACGACCTCGGGCAGGCGCTGCTCCCACTCCTTGCGGCGGCTGCGGATGGGCTCCAGCTCAGCCTGCATGACGCTGTTCAGGAACTTCTTCACCTTCACGTCGCCCAGACCGCCGCGCTGATAGTGTGCCTTCAGCTCGTCGAGGTTCTGGTACTCGGGCAGGAACTCGGCAAAGTGCTCCGGACGGCTGAATGCATCCAGATAGATGAAGACGGGGTTGCCCTCCACCTTGCCGGGGTCCTGCACGCGCAGGTGGTTCGGGTCGGTGTACATGGACATGATCTTCTTCTTGATGTCCTCAGGCTCGTCGGAAAGGTAGATGCAGTTGCCGAGGCTCTTGCTCATCTTGGCCTTGCCGTCGGTGCCGGGCAGGCGCAGGCAGGCGCTGTTCTGGGGCAGAACGATCTCCGGCTCCACCAGAGTCTCACCGTAGACGGCGTTGAACTTATGGACGATCTCGCAGCACTGCTCGATCATGGGGCGCTGGTCCTCGCCTGCGGGGACGGTAGTGGCCTTGAAGGCGGTGATGTCCGCAGCCTGACTGATGGGGTAAGTGAAGAAGCCCACCGGAATGCTGGACTCGAAGTTCTTCTGCTGGATCTCGGCCTTGACGGTGGGTTGCGCTGCAGGCGGGAGACGGTGACGAGGTTCATATAATAGAAGCTCAGCTCGGTCAGCTCCGGCACCATGGACTGGATGAAGATGTGTGCCTTGGCGGGTCGATGCCCACGGCCAGATAGTCCAGAGCGACCTGCAGGACGTTCTGGCGCACCTTCTCCGGGTTGTCGGCGTTGTCGGTGAGGGCCTGTGCGTCAGCGATCATGATATAGATCTCGTCGAACTTGCCCGAGTTCTGCAGCCGGACACGCTCCTTCAGAGAGCCGACATAGTGGCCGACGTGGAGCCGGCCCGTCGGGCGGTCGCCCGTCAGAATGATCTGTTTCATACTTTTCTCCTTTTTCATCAGGCGCATTTTTCCTCAGCCTCTCCGTCACAGCTGACGCTGTGCCGCCTCCCCTGATAGGGGAGGCTCTGGCGAAAAGGGTAAGTTTTCGGTTTTGCCAAGGGCTCTCCCATCCGGAGAGCTGGACGCCGCAGGCGGCCTGAGAGGTTCATTTTTTATAAGTATATCCCCCGTCGCTTTCCCTGTCAACAAAAGCCGCACCGGAACGGACAAAAAGAAAAGCGATGGAAAACTTCCATCGCTTTACTGGCGCCTCTTGCCTGACTCGAACAGGCGACACCCTGATTAACAGTCAGGTGCTCTAACCGACTGAGCTAAAGAGGCATCTATATAAAACGGCGCAGAGCCGTTTTACTACTAAAATGGTGACCCGTACCGGAATCGAACCGATGTTAAAGGCGTGAGAGGCCTCTGTCTTAACCGCTTGACCAACGGGCCATACTACCATTGCATCGGGCGTTGTTCCCGACTCGATTATTCTAGCACAGCGCACCCGCTTTGTCAACAGGAAATTTCAAATTTTTCAAAAAATCAGAACAGCCGACGCACTCTGCCCTTCACAGCCCCCAGAAGGACGTTCAGGTAAAGGCCCATGACGCTCTCCACCTCGCCCAGCTCCATGCTCTGGCGCTGGGGCAGGCCGGCCAGCGTACCGCGGTAGAGGCAGCGCAGCTCGGGCAGCTCGGCGTAATCGCTGGGGTGCATGAGGGTGCTGGGCTTTGGCAGCTCCAGCGCACCGCTCTTCTGGAGCACCTCACTGACGAACTGGGAGCAGAAATAATGCCGGCGGCGCTGCCAGCGGATATGCATCCAGCAGAGCAGCAGACCCAGCGAATTGAAGCGGTAGAGCTCCCCGTGGTGCATCATGTGCTGGGTGCGGCGCTTGGCGCGGGTGTAGGCCTCATCCGTCACTTCCAGCGCGTAGAGGGCGCAGGGGATGTTCTCCCGCATGAGGAACACGCCCCGGTTCAGGTACTCCCGGCTGGGACCTGCGGGGAACATGGTGTAGCCATTCTTGCGGGTAGAGCTGTAGAGGGTGCTCAGGTCCTCGTCGAAGGCGAGGGAGATGTGGGTGTACTGCGCACCGGTCAGGCTGTACACGAGGTTCGAGAGCAGGGTACCGGAGCGGGTAAGAAATATGTAAAGCGTCTTCATCATCGTTGTTTCTCCATGCTGGCGGCTCATGGCCGCGGGTCAGATTGACTCAGTATATCATAAGTCGTGCGTTTTTTCCAGATAAATCGCAAAATATCCACAAATATTTTGTGTCTCTACTTATAATACGTTTTTTCGCGTCCCAAAATTGCAGCCTCTTCTCTCCTGATTTCCGCTCCTTGTATTCCAAATCGATAAAATTTTATCAAAGATTTGTTTTTGGCATAAAATCTTTAATTTGTGCAGACAAACGGACCAGGATTTTTACGAAACTGTCTCAAATACCCCGGATTCTTAATAAGATTTGTTGCTTTTACCCGAAGAAAACCGCTCCGCCGGTTGATTTCGGCCCCGATTTATGTATAATGATATACAGGAGAATACGCATCTGTATTTCTTTTCGTCGTCCTTTTGCGGTGTCCTTTTGGCTGAGGGCAGCTTACCGCTGGTGTCTGGGCGATGACCTGAACGAAAGAAGAGGTATAAGTATCATGGCAAAGTTGGATCTGAGCAAGTATGGTATCACCGGCACGACCGAGATCGTGTACAACCCCTCTTACGAGCAGCTGTTCGAGGAGGAGACCAAGCCCGAACTGGAAGGCTACGAGAAGGGCCAGGTCAGCGAGCTGGGCGCTGTCAACGTCATGACCGGTATCTACACCGGCCGCTCCCCCAAGGATAAGTTCATCGTCATGGACGAGAACTCCAAGGACACCGTGTGGTGGACCAGCGACGAGTACAAGAACGACAACCACCCCGCTTCTCAGGAAGCCTGGGAAGCTGTGAAGGAGATCGCCAAGAAGGAGCTCTCCAACAAGCGCCTGTACGTCGTGGATGCTTTCTGCGGCGCCAACAAGGACACCCGCATGGCCGTCCGCTTCATCATGGAAGTGGCCTGGCAGGCACATTTCGTCACCAATATGTTCATCAAGCCCACCGCTGAGGAGCGGGAGAACTTCGAGCCTGATTTCGTTGTCTACAACGCTTCCAAGGCTAAGGTCGAGAACTACAAGGAGCTGGGCCTGAACTCCGAGACTGCTGTGCTGTTCAACATCACCAGCAAGGAGCAGGTCATCGTCAACACCTGGTACGGCGGCGAGATGAAGAAGGGTATGTTCTCCATGATGAACTACTTCCTGCCGCTGAAGGGCATCGCTTCCATGCACTGCTCTGCCAACACCGATAAGGAGGGCAAGAACACTGCCATCTTCTTCGGTCTGTCCGGCACCGGCAAGACCACCCTGTCCACCGACCCGAAGCGTCTGCTCATCGGCGATGACGAGCACGGCTGGGACGACAACGGCGTCTTCAACTTCGAGGGCGGCTGCTACGCAAAGGTCATCAACCTGGACAAGGACTCTGAGCCCGACATCTACAACGCCATCAAGCGCAACGCTCTGCTGGAGAACGTCACTCTGGACGCTGAGGGCCACATCGATTTCGCCGACAAGAGCGTGACCGAGAACACCCGCGTCTCCTACCCCATCGACCACATCCAGAACATCGTCCGCCCCATCTCTTCTGCACCCGCAGCCAAGAATGTCATCTTCCTGTCTGCTGATGCATTCGGCGTCCTGCCCCCGGTCTCCATCCTGACCCCGGAGCAGACCCAGTACTACTTCCTGTCCGGCTTTACCGCAAAGCTGGCCGGCACCGAGCGCGGCATCACCGAGCCCACCCCCACCTTCTCCGCCTGCTTCGGTCAGGCCTTCCTGGAGCTGCACCCCACCAAGTACGCTGAGGAGCTGGTCAAGAAGATGCAGAAGAGCGGCGCCAAGGCTTATCTGGTCAACACCGGCTGGAACGGCACCGGCAAGCGCATCTCCATCAAGGATACCCGCGGCATCATCGACGCTATCCTGAGCGGCGCTATCAACGAGGCTCCCACCAAGAAGATCCCCTACTTCGACTTTGAGGTCCCCACTGCTCTGCCCGGTGTTGACCCCGCCATCCTCGACCCCCGCGACACCTACGCAGATGCCGCTCAGTGGGAAGAGAAGGCCAAGGATCTGGCTGGCCGCTTCATCAAGAACTTCGCAAAGTACGAGGGCAACGAGCACGGCAAGGCTCTGGTCTCCGCCGGCCCCCAGCTGTAAGCTGACAGCACCTCTTACATAAGGCCATAAGATCAAGACCCCTCCGATCTCCCGCAAAAAGGAAGTCGGAGGGGTCTTTCTTGTAATCCATCTCGTTTTATAGTACTCTGCGGAGGATACTACGCATGAAAAAAGCAACGGTCAACGACTACTTCCGACACCACTGGGTGAAGCTCATGCTCTTCGCGCTCTTTACAGCGGCGGTATCCTTTTTCGCGCCGCTGAAAAACTTCCAGCTCAAGTGGCTCATCGACTCCAAGAGCAAGCAGGAGGCGCTGGGCTATATGGGGCTGGTGTTCCTCATCACCTTCACCAGCTGGTTTTTCGAACGGCTGAGCCGCCGCTCCTTTACAAAACTCGCCTGCGGCGCCGTGGAGCAGGTGCGGGGACAGGTCATGGAGCGGGTGCTGCGCCGCCCGGTGTCCCAATATCAGCGGGAGGGCGACGCAGCCTATCTCTCCCTGTTGACCACCGACCTGCGCACCCTCTACGACGACTATTATATGTCCCTCTTCAACATCGCGTTCTGGGGCGGCATCATGCTCTGTGCGCTGGGGATGTACCTTTACATCAGCCCGGTGATGCTGGCGGCCATCCTGCTTGTGACCGTGCCGCCGCTGGTCCTGCCCCGCAAGATGAATGAGCGGCTCAAAGCCTCCCGAGACGCTTTTTCGCTCCAGATGGCGGGCTACACCCAGCAGCTCAAGGAGCTTCTGGGCGGGTTCGAGGTCATCCGGGGCTTTCTGCGGGAGGACGCCTATGCTACCCGCCACCGGGATGCTGCCCGGCAGGCCCGCGACAGCGAGCAGGCCTACCAGCAGAGCCTCAACGCCATGGTGGTCAACACCTCTCTCATCAGCAACCTCATCTTCCCCATCGTCATGCTGGTGGGCCTTTTTCTCGCTTTCGACGGGCGGCTGACGATGGGCACCGTCTCCACCGCCGCCAGCATGGCGAACTTCGTCATCACGCCCTGTAATCAGATCGCCCAGTGCTGGGCCAAGGTCAGATCCTCGAAAGGCATCCGTCAGCGGCTGGAAGCAGCCATGTCCGGCCCGGAAAAAGTCTCTGCGGGCCGGGCCATCGGTAAACTCGAGCACATCGAGTGCAAGGACACCGGCTTTTCCTACCCCGGGGCCGCTGCACCGGTGCTGCGCGGCGTCCGGCTGACGGTCTCCGGGCAGGAAAAAGCCGTCCTCGTGGGCGAAAGCGGCTGCGGCAAGTCTACACTGGCAAAGCTGCTGTTCCAGTACTACCCAGACTATACCGGCAGCATCCTCTTCAACGGCCAGCAGCTGCGGGACATCGACCGTCAGAGCCTCTACCAGCGGGTAGGTTACATTGCCCAGACAACCTATCTCTTCAATGACACCCTCCGCAGCAACATCTGCCTCGGCGCGGACTTCCCCGAGGCTCAGCTTTCCCACGCCATCGGGATGGCGGGCCTCACCGACTGGGTGAGCACCCTGCCCGACGGCCTCGACACCCTCATCAGCGAGAACGGCAAGAATCTCTCGGGCGGGCAGCGCCAGCGCATCGGCATCGCACGGCTGGCGCTTCGCCGGTACGACCTCATCATCGCCGACGAGATCACCGCCAGCCTCGACCCCGACACCAGCGGACAGATCATGGAAAATCTGCTTGCTCTCCCCTGCATGGTGGTGGCCATCACCCACGACGTCTCGGGGGCGTTCATGAAGCAGTTTGACAAGGTATACCGGGTGGAACACGGAAGCGTCACACAAGCATAAAAGGAGAGCCTGTGCCGGGTTTCAGCACAGGCCCTCCTCTTGTTTTTACCGGTTATTTTGCCGCGTCGAACTCGGCCAGAATATCTTCCGTGGGAGCCGGGGTCACGAGGCTGACCACCGCGCAGACGGCCAGCGAGACAAGGAAGGCGGGCAGAAGCTCATAGATGCCGAAGACGCCGCCCAGCGGGCTGACGAGGTACTTCCAGACGAAGACCATCAGGCCGCCGCAGAGCATACCGGCCAGCGCGCCCTGCCAGTTGCAGCGCTTCCAGAACAGGGCGCAGAGGACAACAGCGCCAAAAGAGCCGCCGAAGCCGGCCCACGCAAAGCTGACGATGCCGAAGACGCTGGAATCCGGGTCGCGGGCCAGCACCACGCCCACCACGCTGACGCAGATGATGGTCAGGCGGGCTGCGAAGAGGCTCTGCTTCTCGCTCAGTTTGAGGTGGCCAAACTCCTGCAAAATGTTCTGGGACACGCTGGACGCAGCAGCCAGCATCTGGCTGTCCGCCGTGGACATGGTGGCCGCCAGGATGCCTGCAAGGATGAGTCCGGCGAGGACTGCCGCCCGCACACCATGCTGGCTGATGAGGCTGGCGATGCGGACGATGAGGGTCTCACTGGACGAGCCGCTGAGGAATTCCAGCGCACCGGCCCTGGTCATGCCGAGGCCCACCATGCCGATGACGATGGACGCCGCCATGGCGATGACCACCCAGACGGTGGCAATGCGGCGGCTGAGCACCAGCTTCTTCTCGTCCTCAATGGCCATGAAGCGGAGCAGGATGTGGGGCATACCGAAGTAGCCGAGACCCCACGCCATGGTGGAGACGATGTCCAGCAGGCTGTAGGACGTTGCCCCGCCGGTCACGGCGTCGTGGCTGGCCGTCATGGTCAGGTAGCCGGAAAGGCTCTGGGCGTTCTCCACCACAGCACCCCAGCCGCCTGCCACGACGATGCCGTAGCCCAGCACCGCGATGAGGGCCAGCGACATGACCATCGACTGGATAAGGTCGGTGGTGGTGACGGCGCGGAAGCCGCCGAGGATGGTATAGCCCACGATGACGAGGGCCGACACCAGCATTGCCGCCATGTAATCTACGCCGAAGAGGCTGTAGAACAGCTTGCCGCAGGCCGCAAAGCCCGAGGCCGTATACGGCACGAAGAAGACGATGATGATGACCGCGCCCAGAGCGTTCAGCAGGTTGCGCTGGTCATGGAAGCGAAGCGACAGGAACTGCGGTACCGTGATGGCGTCGAGGTTGGCCGAATAGCGGCGGAGCCGCCGGGCCACGATGAGCCAGTTGAGCCAGGTACCCAGCGCAAGGCCGATGGCTGTCCAGCCCGGCGAGGCGATGCCTGTCAGATAGGCCAGACCCGGCATACCCATCAGCAGCCAGCTGGACATATCGCTGGCCTCGGCACTCATGGCCGTGACCAGCGGCCCCATCTTCCGGCCGCCAAGGTAGAAGTCGGTGCTGTCGTTGTTGGTCTTGCTGTAGGCGAAACCCACCAGAAGCATGGCCGCAAGATAGACGACGATGGTGACGATGATACAGATCTCACTCATATACGTTCCCCCTTTGGTGCTTTTTTCCTCTATGATAAAAGCACGGCCTGATTTTACCACAGTAAAGCGTCAAAGTGCAAGACCCCTGGGCAGATTCTTCCCCTATGACCGAAATTTCGTCCTTTGCAGCGTCCAAAACCGCTCAATATGCCAACAGGCCGTCCTCCTCCGGAGGACGGCCTGTTGGTTCGGATGAAGAAAATGATGAAAACAAAGAAGATGACAGATTATTTTGCGGCTTCGCCTTCGGGGAAGATGATCTTGTTCACGAAGAAGAAGATGACCATTGAGATGCCGCCGTTGAGCACCGTGGTGCCGATGTTGTAGATGAAATCCGGCACCAGCAGACCGGCCACAGCCACCCAGATGCAGTTGATGGAGTTGACGATGCAGGTGATGAGGCAGAAAGCCAGCAGATACCAGCCGCTCTGCTTGGCGAGGCTGCCCTTGCTGCGGAAGACGAGGCTGCGCTGGATGGGGAAATTGATGCACTCGCCGATGACCATGGCCACCATGTAGGCGCAGAAGTAGGGCAGGCCGCCGTGGGCCGCGTCATAGCCGAGGATGTTCCACTTGAAGGTCTCGCCGAACAGGGTGATGTCGATGCCCGGCCAGCCGAAGTCCACCACCGGCAGGCTTGCAAATGCCTTGGGCAGGAACTGCAGAAGCAGGTATTTGAACACGGTGATGAGGTTGGACACGATGACGAACAGTCCGCCCTCCCGCACCCATTTGGCCGCGGCCGGATGCTTTGCGGCAAAGTTATTCCAGAAATTCATGGCCTTATTCCTTTCAGCTGTTTTTGAGCCGGTTTTCCATCTGGCTGTTCAGGATGAGATTCTTGACGAACTCATAGATGACCCGAAGGATGCCCACGAACCAGAAGCCTTTCAGCTCCCAGACGAGGCCGTCTACCATGCCCATGCTCACCATGCCGTTGGTCATCTTGGCCAGCGCGCGCAGCGGCATATTATACTGGAACACGGTGTTCAGGTCGGGGGTGCCTTTTGCAAAGCTGCTGTCCAGACGGCAGCGCAGCACCTTCTGTGCCACCCAGCCCAGCGGACTGCGGCCATGGTCCATCTCGCCCAGCGTCATGTTCCGGTCGATGCGGACGACATCCTCCGGGATCGGATGGCCCAGCAGGGCCTCGAACTCGGCGTCGGTCACATAGGTGATCTGACCGGAGACGTAGTGGAGCAGGTCGAGACCCTCGTAGGGGTCGGGAGCGTTGGTCCCCTTGACGGAGACTTCCGCCGTCAGGCGGATGTCTGCGCTGGATGCACCCACGCGGAGCTGATAGCTTCCGCCTTCGACTTCCCAGCGGTCAGTCTTGACGTTCCAGTAGCGGAACGCCTTGTCGTCCAGAGCGATGCTCACCGTCCTGCTCTCGCCGGGGGCGAGGAAGACCTTTGCAAAGCCCTTCAGCTCCTGCGCCGGGCGGAAGACTTTTGCGTCCTGCTTTGCGACGTAGAGCTGGACGATCTCGGCACCGGCACAGCTGCCGGTGTTGGTGACGGTGAGGGTCACGCCCTTCTCGTCTGCCTTCAGATCACTGTACGCGAAGGTGGTGTAGCTCAGGCCGTAGCCGAAGGGGAACGCCACCGGCACACCGGCGGTCTGATAGTACCGGTAGCCCACATACAGGCCCTCTCGGTACTCCACGTTCCGGCCCTCGCCGCCGAAGTTCGCCTTGGCGGGGGTATCGTCATGAGCCTGCGCCCAAGTCTGGGACAGCTTGCCGCAGGGGCAGAGCTTGCCGGTGAGGATGTCTGCGGCTGCGCCGGCGCCTGCCTGTCCGCCCAGTGCGCCGTAGACCAGCGCCCTGCACTGGCCGACCCACGGCGTCTCTACCGGCGCACCGGCGCTCAGCAGAACGACGACGTTCGGGTTGACGGCAGCCACAGCGGTCAGAAGCTGCTGCTGGTTCTCGGCCAGCTTCATGTCAGAGCGGTCGAGGCCTTCGCTCTCCCGCAGCTCATCGAGGCCGAGGCAGAGCAGAACGGTGTCAGCCTTCTTTGCGAGGGCCACAGCCTCTTCCAGCTTCTCGGCGTCAGCTGCACCCTGACGCTCGAAACCGGAGGCATAGCCCACAAAGGTGATGCCGCTGTCGTCGGCCTTGATGCTCTCCAGCAGGGTGTCCACCTGCAGAGCATTGACGGCGCTGGAGCCTGCGCCCTGATAGCGGGGCGTCTCGGCAAAGTCGCCGATGACGGCCAGCTTCTCATTGGGCTTGAGCGGCAGGATGCCGCCCTCGTTCCTGAGCAGGACGATGCTCTCTGCGGCCGCGCGGCGGGCAAGCTTATGGTGCGCGGCAGCGTCGAAGGTGCGGGGCGCTTTTTCCACCGCAGCGTGGGTGGAGAGCACCAGTTCCAGCATCTCGTCGAGGCGGGCGTCCACGTCGGCCTCGGAAATTTTGCCGCCCTGTACGGCCTTCATCAGCTCCCGGATGGAGTCGCCGCCGGGACAGGGCATTTCGAGGGTGGAGCCGTTCTTCACGCCGAGGGCGTGGTCATTGGAGCCGCCCCAGTCGGTGACGACGGCCCCGTCGAAGCCCCAGTCCTTCCGCAGAATGTCCTGCAGCAGGTGGGCATTCTCGTTGGCGTAGGTGCCGTTGATGAGGTTGTAGGAGGTCATGATGGTCTTGGGCTTTGCCTCTTTCACCACGATCTCGAAGCCGGTCAGATACAGCTCCCGCAGGGTGCGCTCATCGAGCACCGAGTCGCTGGCCATGCGGCGCAGCTCCTGACTGTTGACCGCAAAGTGCTTGGGGCAGGCAGAGATGCCGTTTTTCTGGATGCCGCGCACATAGGCAGCGGCCATCCTGCCCGCGAGGATGGGGTCTTCCGAGAAATACTCGAAGTCACGGCCGCAGAGGGGGCTGCGCTGGATATTCAGGCCGGGGCCGAGCAGGACAGCCACTTCCTGTGCAGCGGCTTCCTCGCCCAGTGCCTCGCCCACGGCTTCGCCCAGCTTCTCATCCCAGCTGCACGCAGTGGCGGAAGAGGTCGGGAAGCAGGTTGCCGGAACGCTGGGGTTGAGGCCCAGATGGTCGGCGGCACCGGCCTGCTTGCGGACACCGTTGGGGCCGTCCGAAAGAGTGATGGCCGGGATGCCCTTGCCCGGCAGAGCGCGGGTGGTAAAGACGGTCTCGCCCGAGAGCAGGGCGCATTTCTGCTCTAAGTTCAGTTTCTGGATGATGTCGGTATGCTTCATCGCATTTTCCTCATTTTATCCTGAGCAGGGCAAAGGCCCGCTGTCTGGTGCAGCGGGCCTTTGCCGTTGGTTCAGTTCAGGTGCTGCATGGAGAGAGGGTCCGGTTTAGACTTCTTCCTCTTCTTCCTTGCGCTTCTTGTAGTTCTTGATGGCGGTGTACTCCAAGCCAACGATGAGCAGCGCGACCACGACGTCAGCGCCGATCATGATGACCTTCCACTTTGCCATGCCGGGGTTCAGGTTCTCAGCCTCATAAGCACGGCTGTTGACCACGGTGTAGAGGATGTTCTTGGCGGCGGTGCGCATTGCTTGCTTGCTGCTGTTGGTCAGAACGGTCACGTTGTTGTAATCGTTGCCGGTGGTGCAGAGCATCAGGTCGCCGCCGTTGCGGACAGCCTGATCGGCGGTCATGTAGCCGTAGACACCGAAGTAGTCGGTCTCGACGAAGCCGAGGAAGCCCCACTCGCCGCGCAGGACGTTCTGCAGCAGCTCAGAGCAGCCGCCAGCCCAGCGATTGCCGATGTAGTTGAAGGAAGACATGACAGCGTGGCAGTCAGCATCCTTGACAGACATCTCGAAGGGCTTGAGGTAGATCTCGCGGATCGCCTGCTCGTTGGACCAGGTAGCCGCCATGCAGTTACGGTTGCCTTCCTGATCATTCAGGGCAAAGTGCTTCATGTAAGCGTAGACGCCGTGCTCCTGTGCGCCTGCGATGGCGTTTGCGGCCATAGCACCGGACAGGACACCGTCCTCAGAGTAGTACTCGAAGTTACGGCCTGCAAAAGCGGTGCGGTGGATGTTCATAGCCGGGCCATACCAGCCGGAAGTGTTCATCTCGTTGGCCATCTTGCCGATGCTGTCGCCGAAGTCGTGGGCCAGATCTTTGCTCCAGGTCATGCCGATGAGGGTAGCAGCCGGGAAACCGACAGAACCGACGCCGGTGAAGTTGTTGTTGATGGACGCAGGGCCGTCACAGTCGTTGGTGCGCACCTTGCCGATGCTGTCCACGGCTGCAGTCTGATAGCCGCCGAAGCCGATGGTCTGCTGCAGGTCATCAATGCTCATCTCATCCAGCAGGTCATCCCACTTGGAATCGTTGTAATCCACGCCGCGCAGGTCAGCCAGCTTGAGGCCGTTCTTTGCGCCGGTGGTGATGTCCTCTGCGTTGGGGTTCTCGTCCTTCTCGTAGCCGGACTCGGTGTAGGTGAAGCAGTTCTCGAAGCCAGCCTTGACCTCATCGCTCATCTCATAGGTAGCAGGAGCGGCAATGGCCTCGTCGTAGTTTGCAAAGCCGTCTGCACGGGACAGATAGGCGATCTCGCCTTCGGCGAAATCGAACTGGTTGGTTGCCACGACCTCGTCGCTCTCGCGCTTGTTGGACTCGTTGTAAACGATGTCGGAGGCGACAGTGTAGGTCTTGGAATCCAGAACATTGTGGGAGTCAGAGTTGGTGCTGATGATGTAATCGCCAGCCTCCAGCACATAGCAGCCGTTGTTCTTGTAATCGTAGGAAGCCAGATCCTCGACCGGGATGGTGAAGTCGATGGTCTCGCTCTCGCCGGGGGCAAGCTCGCTGGTCTTGGCGAAGTCCAGCAGGTTTGCGGAAGCCTTCTCAATGCCGCCGTTGGTGTACGGAGGATCATTATAGATCTCCACGACATCCTTGCCGGCAGCAGAGCCGGTATTGGTGACGGTGACAGAGAACTTCAGGCTGCTGCCGTCGCTGGTGATGTCGCTCATCTTCTGAGTAAAGGTGGTGTAGCTCAGGCCGTAGCCGAAGGGATAGACAACTTCCTTGTCATAATCGATAAGGCCCTCATCGGCGGCGGTCTCATAGAACTTGTAGCCGACATAGATGCCCTCAACGTAGTTGACGAAGGAGGGAGTGGTACCCTCGGGGTCGAACATACTTGCGTTGGAATTGAACTCGGAAGCGTTGGTGTACTTGAAGTCGCCGAAGTTGTTCCACCACGGAGAAGCGGTCAGGTCAGCAGCATAGGTGTCAGCGGTACGGCCGGAGGGGTTGACCTCACCGGCGACCACGCGGCCAAAGCCCTCAAAGCCGGACTGGCCGGTGCCGGGGCAGAGCAGGACGCCCTTGATCTGGGGGTAGTTCTTGACCCAGTCCATCTCGAAAGCGTTTGCGCCGTTGTAAACGACGATGACGTTGTCGAAGTTGGAAGTAACGAGGTCGATGAGCTCTTCCTCGCGGTTGGACAGCTGCAGGAAGTGGTCGCCCTTATCCCAGTCATTGCCTTCGTTCAGGCTGTCATCGTAAGTGCCGTTGTAGTAGCCGGCGCCGCGCTGAGAACCACGGTAATCTGCCACACGGCGGACCCAGCTGCCGTCCACGACAGCAGACATATCGGTGGGAAGGTCTGCGCCCTCACCGCCGACGCGGGTGATGACCACCATAGCGGTGTCAGAGTACTCCTTGGCGTTTGCCATCATCTCGTCGGTGTACAGGCTGACATTCGGCTCGGGCAGAGTCCAGTCCTGCTGTGCCATGCCGACGCTGGGGCGGGTGGAGCAGTAATCGGTGTAGAACTTGCTCAGCTCGTCGTTGGTCTCGATGCCTGCATCATGCAGACCGGTGAGCAGGTCGGTGACAGGGTAAGCGTCGTTCAGAGCGCCGGAACCCGTGCCGCCGTAGCAGGGGCTGGTGGAAGCCCAGCCGAAGACGTTCAGCTTGGAGCCGGAAGTCACGGGCAGGATGTTGTCGTCGTTCTGAGCCAGAACGATGCCTTCCTGGGTGATCTCATTGACCAACTCGGTGGCCTCTGCGGAAGTCTCCTCACTGATGGAACCTTCGCCGGAGACCAGGTCCAGCATGGTGGACATGGGGCCGGTGCAGATGAGGTTGACGACGATCGCCAGCGCCAGCAGAATGGCGAGGCCGGACTGCGCACGGATCATCTTCTTTTTCGCTTTGGGCATCTTCCGCACCGCGAACATCACGAGGAGCGCGAGTACGAGGACGACGCCGAATGCAATCAGATAGTTCTGAATGTTCGAAACTACCTGCATTACATCATCCATATTGATGGACAACATAATTTTCTTCCTCCTTATTCTGAATCCATATTTTCCGGGTACAGCTCCCGGAGCGTTGCCTCTATTATAAATGGATTCAAAGAAAATTCACAAACATCTTCACAATCTGTCATTTTGGAGGCATGTTTTGCAGAAGTTTCAATTTGGTTTCAAATTTTATTGTGCTAATCCACAATTTCGAGAACGGTTTTATTGTGCAGAATAACAAAACGTCTCTGTCATCGCTATGCGATGACAGAGACGTTTCTCACGATGGGACCGGCAGCAAGATCCGCAGGGTGAACCAGCCGTCGGCCCAATGAAGGGTCATGGTGCCGTCGTGGCGCTGGGCGGCCGCCTGCACACCCTGCAGGTCGTAGCCGCCGTGGGCGTTGTGGACGGGCAGGCCGTCCGCGCCCAGCTCCACGGGCTGGGCGCAGTAGTTCTCGAAGCGGAGCATCACGCAGCCGCTCTGGTTATAGATGGCCACCCGCAGCAGCCGCTTTTCGGGGTCGGGCTCGGCCAGCACGCTCTCGATGGCGTTGTCCAGCGGCGCGCCCACGAGGGTACACAGCTCCCGCGTGCTCAGAAAGCCCAGCTGGCTGCCGTCGGCCACGCTGGTCATGTTGATGCCGCGCTGCTGGCAGTCCATGCTTTTGGCGGTCAATAGGGTATCCAATACCGGGTTGCCCGTCTTGTTCTCGGCCTCATACTGCCGGAGGCCGCTCTCCATCCGGGCCAGAGCCGCGTCCTGCTTGGCCCGGTCGCGCTCGGCGCGGATGTCCGCGATTTGAATCTTCAGCTCATGATAGCGGCTGTTGATGAGCCGGATGCCCTCTTTGCTCCGCTTGTACTGCTCGTACTGACGGTGGAGCACCTCGTCCATGGCGGCAAGCTCGCTGTGGAGCGCCGCCTCCCGCAGCTGCTCGTGCTGGATCGTCAGGATGAGCACGCCGCAGAAATCCACCAGCGTGCGGATGTAGTAGACGCTCATGTCCACCTCACGGTCGCCGAGAAAGAGCAGATTGCTCACCGCGAAGACCATCGCCGCCATGACGACGGCCACGAGGGCCGCTTTTCCGCTGATGACGATATGGCCCTTGGGACTTTTGTGCTTATGCTCCAGCACCCAGATGCAGCTGAAAACGCCGCCATAGACCACCACCAGAAGCAGCAGTGACAGGCCGTCGGCCCCGCTGCGCTGAGGCCAGAGGAAGCAGTGCAGCTGCCACTCGGCGCTGGCCGCCAGCTCTGCCAGAACGAAGGCCCGGGCGCAGACATAGCCCGCTTCCAGCAGGGAGATAGTGCGGGTGACCCAGAGGTATAAATACTGTATCCCCACAGCTGCCGCCATGCAGGGGATCCACCACGCCAGCGGAACGCTGCCCGTGGCCTGCAAAAAGCACTCAGGGCCAGCGCCCATGCCGCACTGGCAGCGATGGTGGCCGTTTTGCCGAAGCGGATGCCCAGCGGCAGGGCGTAGATGCCCACGGCCAGACATTCGGCCAGCGCCGTATACAGGCGCGGGATGTTGGGCAGTGCCGTCATGCGCCCTCACCCCCGATGTGGTCGGCCAGCGCCGCGAGGAAGGCTTTCCGCCGGGGGCGGCTGACCTGCAATTCGTAGGGTCCCACCTGCACCATCCCCTGCTGCACGCTCTTCACCTGTGCCAGATTGACAAGGTAGCCGCTGTTGCAGCGGGCAAAGGGCCGCTCGGCCAGCTTTTCCTCAAAGGCTTTCAGGGTGCCTGCCGCCACGAAATCGCCCTCTTCGGTATAAAAATGGACGCGGTGTCCCTCGCTTTCCAGATAATAGATGAGGGACGAATCCAGCCGCCGCATCCCGCCCTCCACCGGCAGGGCCAGATAATGCCGTGCGCGGCGGCGCAGCTGTTCTTCGGCCTTGCGCAGCTGCTGCGAAAACGCAAAATAAGGCACCGGCTTGAGCACATAGTCCAGCGCGCCCACGGCGTACCCGCCGATGGCGTACTGCGCCATATTCGTGATAAAAACGATGATGACGTCCTTGTCCAGCTCCCGCACCCGCCGGGCCGTCTCCATACCGTCCAGATGCTTCATCTCCACGTCCAGAAACAGGATGTCGTACACCGGGCGGTAATCATCCAGCAGCTCCATGCCGTCGGCGAACTCCGTCACCGCGAACTCGGTGCCGTACTGCCGGGTGTGCCGCTGCACATACCCCTGAAGCTGCGCCCGCACCTCTGCCTCGTCCTCGACCAGAGCAATGCGTATCATTGCCGCACCTCCTTTTTCCGTTATTTCTCTGGTTTTTATTGTAACACGAAATAGGGCGTGTGGCAAATAGGAGAATAAAACAGCAGCCCCGCTTCATCTGCCGCGAGGCTGCTGTTCTGTTATTGGAAAATTTTAAGCTCAGTTCGTCTTGACGGCCACGAGGATACGGATCTTCTTTCCGCCGGAGCAGCCGAAGTTGTCGTACCAGCCGATGAGCTTATAATCCTCGGTGTTGATCTTGGGCAGCGAGGTGGCAAAATACTGGCCGTTCGACCACAGATACACCTGCATATCGTCGGCGGTCTCATAGCGCTTATCGCCGCTCATGACCGAAGCTGCGCCCAGCTTATCGACGACCACCGGCGAGAGCTGGAGCATCCGGTTGATGGTCTTGCCGTCGGCAGAACGGCCGATGGCGATGCCGCCTGCGATAATGGGGTACTTGGTGGCGGTGCTGTAGGCCACCTGCTTGCCGCCGGAGTAGCAGACATAGGTCGCGCCCTCGCCCAGATAGTTGAGGAAGTCGCCCAGCGTACCGCCCACGCTGTCGCCGGTGCGGCGGAGCACATAGCTGAACAGCTGGTCCGTCTTGCCGGTAAGGGTGTTCCAGGTAGAGCTGACGACGCTGCCGTCGATGAGGCCGTAGAGCACGTCGCTGGTACTGGGGAAAAGGATGTTCTTCACATCCTGGAAGGTCTCCTCATCGGTCTTGGCTGCCTTGGTGGTCGCAGCGGGGAGGCCTGCGGCCTCTCTTGCGGCGTCCTGTGCCTTGTCGCTGATCTTTTTGTCGATCTTCTTGGCGGCTTCGTCCGTCAGGCGGCGGACAGAATCCAGCGCAGCGTACTCCCACAGGTCACCGGTCACATCGTCGAGGATGACCCGGTCGATCTGGCCCGCGGAATTGGTGGTGTAGTAGCGGATGTCGCTTTCACTCAGAGTTACCCCCGATAGGCGGCTGGGGCGAACTGCCCCAGCCACACCCTCCGACGTCGTATCAATGATCTGCACGTTGTCTGCAAACGGGGTGTCGCCCAGCGCGGTGCCGTCAGCGCTGACGGTGCCGCTGGTGGAGCGGGGCGAGATGGACTTGACGCTTTCGCCGTCACCGTCCACGCTGATCTCCACCAGCTTGCCGGCCGGGAAATTGAGCTTATTGTTCACATTGACGGTGCGGGCGGTGCCGTCGGTACACATGACCGAGACAGCCTGCTGCACCTCAGCGCTGTTCGTCTCCACAAGGGTGCGGGATGAGGACTGGACCACGCCGTAGAACACAGCGTCTGCCGCGTCGCCGGTGAGGACGGAGACAGCCGCATCGTTCATGCCCAGCAGCAGAGTGACCACCTGGCCCACGCCGCCGCCGGACAGGGAGGACAGCTGGTAGGCCACAGAGGGCGAGGCGATGGTGTAGGTGACGCCGGCCACGGTCACAGAGGTCGGAGCGCTGGCCGAGGGCGAGACCGCCGTCACGCGGCCCGCGGCGCGCTTGTTGTAGAGCCAGACGGTGCGGGCGCTCTCGTTATAATAGTAGACATCATAGGGAGAGAGGGCCGCAGAGGTGGTGACTTCGTCGTTGCGGTAGATGGCCGCCGGAGCGAAGGGCAGGACGGTGGAAGCATCTGCCACGAAGGGACCCTTGACGTTGTCCAGCAGGACCGAAGAGATGTCCACCTGGCCGTTGCTCACGGCAAAGCCCAGGGTGGAGGCGTAGACCTGACCGCTGCCGTTCATGGCGGTGAGGGCGTTGTAGAAGAGCATGGTACCCTGCTCGAGGGTCAGAGTCTCGCCCTGACGGGCATCGATCTCATTGCGCAGGCCCAGTGCGCTGGCCTTGCTGAGCTGAGCTGTGGGGAAGGTGCCGCCCAGCTTTGCCACATCATAGCCCAGCAGGCGCAGCGCCATGGTGCAGGCTTCTTCCAGCGTGACGGTGTTGTCCGGGCGGAAGCTGCCGTCGGAGTAGCCGGTCATCCAGCCGTTCTGGACGGCAGTGCGGATGTAGACCGCATAGGGAGAGTCGCTGTCCACATCGCTGTAGAGGCGGCCGGTGCGGCCCTGTGCCGTGGTGGTATCGCGGTAAGCAGAGAATGCGGTGAGGAGGCGGGCCGCCTGCCCACGAGTGAGGGGCGCACCCAGAGAACCGGCCTGCTCGGCGGTCAGACCGCCCAGTGCCGTCGCCGTCTGGACTGCCGCGTTGGAGCCGACCGCAGAGGCGGGCAGCACCAGCATGGAAACAGCCACGCAGACAGCCAGCAGGAATGCGAGGAATCGTTTTTTCATGGTAAACTCCTTATAAGTGTATAAACCTCTCAGTCTCGCATTCGCTCGACAGCTCCCCTACCCGACGGGGAGGCCTCTGGCGAAGAGAGAAGGCTTTCCGGAATGCCAAGGCCTCTCCTCGATAGGAGAGGTGGCAGCGCGTCAGCGCTGACGGAGAGGTTAATCATACCTCAACGCTTCGATGGGGTTCAGGCTGGCGGCACGGCGGGCCGGCAGGAAGCCGAACAGGACACCGATGCCGCAGGAGATGCCCACGGCGATGGCCGCCGCGTCCGCCGAGGGGGTGACGTTCAGGGTGATGTCCGTCAGGACGAACGGAAGGATCTGGTTGATGATGGCCGACACGATGTAGCCCAGCACGATGCCGAGGCAGCCGCCCAGCGCCGACGTGACGCCGGCCTCCACGACGAACTGGGTCAGGATGGTGCTCTCCTCGTGCCGCCCAGTGCCTTGCGGATACCGATCTCACGGGTGCGCTCGGTGACGGACACCAGCATGATGTTCATGATGCCGATGCCGCCGACCAGCAGCGAGATGCCTGCAATGGCCGTCAGGACGCCCACCATGACGTTGATCATGGAGGACATCTGCTTCATGGCTGCGCTCAGGCTCATGACGTAGACATAGTCGTCCTTGCTGACCAGCTTCTTGAGCCGCGACTGCAAAAACTCCTGTGCCTCATCCGAGTGATCCGCGTCCTGCAGGACCACATAATACTCGCTGACACTGCTGGTGTTGTTGACGCTCATCAGGGTGGTATAGGGAACGAGAACAATGTCGTCGTTTCCGCCCTCGTACTGAGAGGCGGGTTTGGAGCGGCCTTCCAGCACGCCCACGATGCGGTACTCGCTGGCACCTATCTTGAGGGTGCTACCGAGACCGTTGCCGCCGAAGATCCTGCGGTCCACATAGTCGCCGATGACACAGATATTCTTGTTGTCTATCAAATCGGTGTACTGGATGCCCCGGCCCTTGGCCACCTTGTAGTTGTTGATGGTCGTGTAATCTTCGTTGACGCCGCTGATGCCGGTGCGGCGGTACTTCTCCCCCGCCACCCGCAGCGTGTCGCCACCGGCGCTGGCGATGGGCGAAAGGCCCCGATAATACTCGGGCTTCTGGTTGATGATGTTATACACATCGCTGACCTCCACCGTGCGGGTGCTGGCGGTCATGACGTTGACGGCCAGAATATCGCTGCCCATGTCGGAGTAGAAGTCCTGCATCATGTTGGTCATGCCGTTGCCGAGACCGACGATGACGATGACGGCCATGACGCCGATGATGATGCCCAGCATGGTGAGGAAGGTGCGGACTTTGTTGCTCAAGACGTTCTGGACGGCCTGTTTGAAGGTCTCCTTTATCATGTCTGCGTTCCCTCCTCTCCGGCTTTCGGCTCCGCCATCATGAAGTTCGGCTGAACGACTGCCTCGGGTGCGTGAGCGTCGCCGTCGTAGACGACGCGGCCATCTTCGAGGCGGATGATGCGCTCGGCCTGCACAGCAATGGAGTTGTCGTGGGTGATGAGGACGACCGTATTGCCCTGCTTGTGCAGATCCTGCAGCATCCCCAGCACTTCGCGGCTGGTGTGGGAGTCCAATGCACCGGTCGGCTCGTCGGCCAGGATGACCGCCGGGCCGCGGGCCAGCGCACGGGCAATGGACACACGCTGCTGCTGACCGCCGGAAAGCTGGTTGGGCAGGTTTTTGAGCTTATTGCCCAGACCCACCCGCTCAAGGGCAGCCTTTGCCGTCGCGTGGCGCTGTGCGGCGGGGATGCCCGCATACACAAGGGGAACTTCCACATTCTCCAAAAGGGTCAGCTTCGGCAGCAGGTTGTACTGCTGGAAGATAAAGCCCAGCTTCTCGTTTCGGATGTGTGCCAGCTCACGGCGGCTCATCTTGCCGACATCCCTGCCGTCCAGCAGATAAGTGCCTTCGGTAGGCACGTCCAGACAGCCGATGATGTTCATACAAGTAGATTTACCAGAACCGGACTGGCCGACGATGGCCACGAACTCGCCTTTGTTGATTTTGAAAGAGACGTGGTCGGCGGCCTTTACGAGGGTATCACCCATCTGGTAATACTTGCAGACCCCATCAAATTCTATCAGCGTGCTCATTCGTCATCTCCTTCGGCGGAGGCCATCATGTTGCTGTAGAAGTCGGTCGCACTGACGCTGGAGTTGTCGTAAGCGATGGTATCGCCCTCCTGCAGGCCGCTCTTCACTTCGATGTAATCGTCATCGCTGATGCCGGTGGTCACCTTGACGTAGACGTAGCCGTCGGGAGCGGTCATGGAAGTCTCAGCATTGGCAGCGCTGGGCGAATCCTTGGTCACCAGCACATAGCTGCCCCGGACGAGGGCGGCGTTGGGCAGGGCCAGAACATTCTTGACGCTGGCGGTGGTGATCTTCGCAGTGGCGTTCATTCCGGGCAGCAGCTCGCCCATGTCGTCGATGCGGACGGTGACGGGGTAGCTGGTGGAGCCGTTGGCGGTAGTGCCTGCCACGAGGATGCTGCTGATGACGCCCTTGTAAGTCTCACCCGGGACGGCGTCGGCGGTGATGTCCACCTCCTGGCCGACCTTGAGGGAGCGGATCTTCAGCTCGTCCACGTTGAGCTTCATTTCCAGATAGCTCATATCGTAGATGGTGCAGAGGTTCTGCATGGCGGTGTCGTTGGCGCTGAGCTTGTCGCCGGCCTTGACCTTTTTGTCCACGATGGTGCCGCTGATCGGGGCGTCGATGGTATAGTGGCTGATGGTCTTCTCGGCAGAAGACATCTGCAGCTCGGCAGCGCGCAGGCTGTCAGCGGCGTTTTTGGTCTGCTTGTCCAGATCCTTGCCGGTGATGCGGAGGATGACGTCATCCTGACGGACGGTGCTGCCCTCCTTGACGCAGAGTTCAGACACGGTACCAGAGGCAGCTGCCACGACAGTCTCCTCACGCTGGTAAGTAAAGTGTGCAGAGTTGAGGGAGCTGACGCCGTTCACCTGTGCCACAGCGGCCTGTGCGGTGGTCAGGCTGCCCGCGTTGGGAACAGCGATGGTGACGGTGCAGGTCATCAGGCTGGCGTCGCCGGCAGGGTCTGCACCGGAAACGGAGCGGATGGTGCCGTTCAGCGTTTCAAAGGTGGTGTCTGGCATGACCTGTGCGACCTGACCGGCGACAAAGCTCTGGGCCTCTGCGGCAGGGAAATCCACGGCCAGCAGCATCACGGAGGTGTCGCGGATGGTGGCCACAGTCTGACCAGCCTGCACGGCGTCGCCTGCGGCGACTGCAAAGGAGCTGACCTCGCCGCTGATCCTGGTGCGGACGTTCTGCATATCCGCAATGTCATCGTAATTGCGCTGTGCCTGCTCCACCGAGAGCTGTGCGCTCGCGAGGTTGTTTTCCACATCCGAAATGTCGATGGTGTAAAGAATATCGCCCTTCTCGATGCTGTCGCCCAGCTCAAAATCGGCGGTGAGCACCGTGCCGGTGACGAGGGACTTGACGGTGTAGGAATCGGCGGCGTTGATGGTGCCGCTGCCGTCGTAGACGTTCACGATGTCGCGGCGTCCCAGCTTCTCCTGCGTATAGGCAAGGTCTGCCGACGCACTGCGGCTCTTGCGCGGCACGATGACCGCCACTAGCACCGCTGCGGCTGCGACCACCGCGATGCAGCGCTTTTTGTGGGTCTTGATAAAGTGGAACACCTTATTTTCTCCGCCGGTATTCTCCTGCGGAGAGGCGTCCTGTGTCTTCTTGTTGAAACCTAGCATGAAAAGCCTGACCTCCTGTGTTTCATGAAAAAGAAAAGTTCTTTCTGCCTGTTTTCATCCGTTCTGCGCTTTCCCCCACAGCGTCCACCAAAAACGACCTGTCTGCGAGATACTGCCCCGGGTTAGCGGCGCAAACCGTTATAATGATACCACCTAACAAAACGGACTACAAGAAATTTTTCCTGCACAATCTGCAACTTTTTTGAAAATTTTTCCATTATCTCTGTGTCTGGAAACTGGAACATCAGACAGAGCTTTCGGATGAAGCGTTCATCCACTCGCTCCGGCCCTTCGTGCAGCGGCTTTTGGGATACCGTCAGAAATAACCTGACGATCCGTGAGATGACGGCTCTGATGGGCGGTGACAGCACGATGGAGTAACAAACAGAAAAAGACTTCCGCTTTGAGAATGACCCTCAGGCGGAAGTCTTTTTACTTTCTGAAAAAACAAAAGAAAAAGCACCAAGCATTTCTGCCTGGTGCTCTTTGTGGTGCACCTCGCGCACTCATATCCGAACTTTTCTCTGCTTTTACGGCTTCCCCGAAAGCGACCGTTTCCGTACCTTCCTTATAGTTAAAGGTAATAAGTACCTTATCGTCGTAGAGATAGATGGCATTGATGAACGTATCCACCAGTGCCTGCCGCTACTCCGGCTGGGTCATGTCCAGCTTCCGGAAACGGAGCAGCCATCGCACTCCAACTTTTTAATCGTTTGCAACATCGTTGGATTGCATATCGCAAAATATGCCGGTCAGAGCAGTATTCCAAACCTGTCCTTGCGATTGAACCGGACGAACTCCTCTTTCATCTTCGGCTTGGCCAGCCGTTCCTCTGCAATGCGGGCTTGCAGTTCTTTTCGCTGATCTTCCAGAGCTTCCAGCCGCTCCTTTGTGGAGCTGGTCAGGATGCCCATCTGGATGGCGTTCAGCATATTGGTGATGCCGACTTCCGTTTCCTTCAGCTGCTTTTCGTAGATGGGTAGGTCCGTGCTTTCCTGATTTTGCAATTCCATGACTTTGGCAATGATGGCATTCATGGAAGCGTCATCTTCCACCAGCTTCATGGTTTCGTTGACCACCAGATCTTCCAGCCACTGTTTCCGCACGGCCTTTTTATCGCAAGTCTTTTTCTTCTTGGCGGCGGCACACTTATAAAAAGCCGCCCTCATTCTCAGATCGTCCAATTCCGGCTTGCCGACTGCAGATCCACCATGTGGGCATACAAGCCCTTCCGGGCGTACAGCTCTGCCGGGCTGCCCTGCTCGGCCACGATGCCGCCCGACAGCACCACCACCTGATCCGCACCAGCTACGGTGCGCATCCGGTGGGCGATGATGAGGACGGTCTTGTTTTTTATGAGCCGGGATAGTGCCTCCTGAATGGCAGTTCGTTTTCCACATCCAAGCTGGCGGTGGCCTCGTCCAGCAGGATGATGGGCGCATCCTTCAGGAATGCGCGGGCGATGGAAATGCGCTGACGCTCGCCGCCGGAAAGGGCGCAGCCGTTCTCGCCGATGTTGGTGTTCCACTTGTCCGGCAGCTTTTCGGCAAATTCCTCGCAGTTTGCCAGCTTTGCCGCCGCAAGGACCTCCTCGTCGGTGGCACCTTTTCGGCCCAGACGGATGTTTTCCAGGATCGTGTTGTCAAACAGGGTCACATCCTGAAAGACGATGGAATACAGGCTCATGAGCTTTTCCGGGTCGATTTGAGAAACCTCCATGCCGCCCACGGTGATGCTACCCTTTTGGTAATCCCAGAACCGTGCTGCCAGCCGGGAAACGGTAGTCTTGCCGCCGCCGGAGGGGCCCACCAGCGCCGTAACCTCCCCCTGCTTTGCGGTAAAGGAGACATCCCGCAGCACCGCTTCACCGGAGTTATAGGCAAAGCCCACATGGTCGAACACGATATCGCAGCCCTGATTGGTCAGCTGCTCGCTGCCGGTCTGCAGGGGAGCGTCCAGAATCTCATTCATCCGCCCCACATTGGTACGCATGGCGATGACCGCCGCCAGATTCTGCAAAGCCCCCTGCATGGGGTCGTACATCCGGGAAGCCGCCATCAGGAACAGAAACAGGGTCAGCACGTCGATCCTGCCCTGCACCAGCAGCATTGCGCCGGTGAGCGCCACCGATGCAATGCCCAGCTTGAGCACCATGCCGGCGGAGGACACAAACAGCGCTGTTTCCAGCTCTGCCACAATAGACTGCTTTTCCACTGCCCGAATTTTGCCGGAAAGACCGGACAGATACCGCTGCTCTGCATTGCTGGCTTTCAGGTCCCGGAGGGTCTCGATGTACTCCTGAATGCCGTCCGCACAGGCCATTTTCGCCGCCATGGTCCTGCCCTGCACCTTGTCCTGCACCCGGTAGCTGCCCACCACGATGGCAACGGATACCGGGATGACCCACAATGCCGCCAGAGCCATCCGTCCGTCAAAGGCGAACAGGCTCAGGGCAATGAGCACGGTAGAGATGAGGGAACCGAACAGACCGGGGATGAAGTGGGAGCAGTCCTTTTCCAACACCTCGCAGTCTGCCATGATGGTGCTGGTCAGGTCGGCAAGGTCGCGCTTGCCGAAAAAGGACAGGGGCAGCTTGCGCAGCCGCTCCGCAAGGGTCAGGCGGCGGGTGCCGCTCTCTTTATAAGTGGTAAAAATGGGTGCCGTTGTACTGGAACCATGTGGTCAGCAAAATCAGCACAAAGCAGGCAGCGCATCCCAGCAGATAAAAGGTGCTTCTCCCGCTCGTAGAGCCTGCCAGCAGGTCTTTTACCAGAAGATACAGCAGCCCGGTGGGCAGCATGAACGCCATGTTCTGGAACGCACAGGCCAGAATGCCCTTTACAAGCCCCTTTGCGCCCTCCGGGGAGCTGGCTGTGGCGTGTTGAATTTTTTCGATCATTCCTTACCCCTCCTTTGCGACTTTCCACTGCACCGAGGCCTGATAATCATGCCACATCCGAGCAAACAGACCGTTCTGCGCGCACAGTTCGTCCTTTGTGCCGGATTCTGCGATCTGCCCATCCCGCACCACATAGATGCAGTCGGCGTTGGCGACGGTGGACAGGCGGTGTGCGATCATCAGCACCGTTTTGCCCTTGGCAAGCTGGGCAAAGGCTGCCTGCACCTTAGCTTCGTTATCCGGGTCGGCAAAGGCGGTGGCCTCGTCAAGCAGCAGGATGGGGGCATTTTTCAGCACGGCACGAGCAATAGCAATGCGCTGCTGCTCGCCGCCGGAAAGATACACACCCCTGGTGCCAATGACGGTATGGATACCCGCCGGAAATTTCTCCACAATATCCATGCACTGTGCAGCTTTTAGCGCCGCCAGCACCTCGGCTTCGGTAGCCTGCGGCCTGCCCAGACGGACGTTATCCAGAATGCTGCCCTTGAGCAGGCGGCTGTTCTGGAATACAAAGGAGATGGTGTCCATCAACTCTTCCTTGGGGATGTCCCGCACATCCGCTCCGCCCACCCGGACGCTGCCGCTCTGCACATCAAAGAACCGGCAGACAAGGTTTGCCAGCGTGGATTTTCCGCCGCCGGAGGGGCCTACAAAAGCCACGGTCTGTCCCGGCTGAATGTCCAGAGAAACGCCCTTGATGACCTCGGTTTTTCCGTCGTAGCTGAAATGCACATCCCGCAGCGTGACAGAGGAATCCTTCGGGTGCTGCGGAACAGCCTGCACCTGCATGGGCGCCGTCTCCAGCACCGAGTCGATGCGTGCCAGCGCATCCGCTACCACCATCTTGTTCTCACTCATGTACATTATACGGGTCAAAGTCAGGGAGATCACCGGCGTGATGATGATATAGAACAGCAGGTTCAGCAGAAACTCCGGGGTGACGCCGTGGGTCGTGAACAGCAGCCCGCCCGCGATCAAAAAGGCGAACACGCCGTTGACGGCGGCGGTATAGAACATCATGGGCAGGCGCAGGTCTTTGGTGTAGGAGATGACCCACTTTTCATACTCATCAATGGTGGTCTTGAACTTTTTGAAGGAAAAGACCGACTGCCCGAAGGTCTTGACCACCGGGATGCCCCGGACGTACTCCACGGCCTCGTTGGACATAGCCTCCAAGGCATTGCCGTACTGCCGCATTTTTTCAGCCATCCGCTTGCCGGTCATGGTCGTCATAATGAGAAACGCCAACACCACCGGCGCAAGGCTCAGCAGACCCAACCGCCAGTCGAACGCCAGCAGCAAAACCAGCAGCCCCACCGGGGTGGCGATGGCGTTGTACTGGTCTGGCAGCTGGTGGGCCAGATAGGTCTCGGCGGCTCCGGTGCTCTCATGGATGATCTTGCGCAGCTTGCCGCTGCCGAAAGTCTCGGCAAAGCCCAGCGGCAGCACCGCCAGATGCTCCGACACCGCCAGCCGCAGATTGGTCGCCACCCGGAACGCCGACAGGTGGGAGCACATCAGCGCTGCAATGTAAATAAGGTAAGACAGCACTGCAAACAGCACTGCCATCCAGCCGTAATGGGGGATGTTCACCGCCTGCGCATAGTCAGGTGCGACAGCCAGCACATCCCGCAGGATCTTCCAGATGTACACAAAGGGCACCATCGCTACCAGCGCACTGACCGCAGACAGCACCCATGAAGCGTAGGTGAAATATCGGTAGTTCCCGGCGTAGCCCATCAGCCGGGAAAAGTCCGATCGTTTTTTCAATCAAATCACATCCTTACCGTAATATTGCCATGCGCAACTGCCTGACATGATCGGGTGCACATGTGCCGCTTATTCTGCCTCAGACAAATTTTCCGTGACGAAAAGTTCAATGACATTTTCCATAGTTGCCTGATCATAGTCCTCTGCGATGGCGGCAGCATTCCAATAAGCATAATTTCCTTCATACCAGCTCTGCAGGTCGTCGAGATCCTCTGCATAGCGAAATTCCAGATGATACGTCGTTTCCATCGTATCGGGCGCAAAGGCAAAGTAGGTAAACTCCCCGGAATCCGCATCCTCGCTCTGGTAGATGAGGAAGCTGTTTTCATTGTCCACATCCAGTTTCTGGTAGGTGTGTGCAAACACTTCCTGTCCTTGCGCATCCAGACCGGTGATGGTGTCGCCATTCATCACGAATTTTTCCACGCCGCCCAGAAAATAGCAGTTGAACGCCGTGCTGTCCGGATCTGCTGCATATTTTTCAATAGCCTCCTCGCCATACGGCTCTGCCATGCACATTCCCAGCAGCATATCCGTAGCCGATTCCGCATTGTCCTCGCCTACCAGCGGAGTCGCAGCGTCGAGCCACAAATTCCGGTATTCACTCTTTGCCATCTCCGGGAACAGTTCCACATAAGTCCCGCTGATACCAGACAGATAATCCTCCGCATCCATTACCTGACTTGCGGAAGCCGAAGAAGCCACCGAGGAGGAAACGCTGGATGCCGAAGACGCTGTGCTTGCGCTCTGCTGGCCGCAGCCGACAGCAGACAGCAGGCAGACCGCAGACAAGGCCACTGCAACAAATTTCTTTTTCATCATCATATGAAAGTACCTCCGGTTTTAAAGTAAGTTTGTTCTAACCGCTCTGTACTTTAGCATATTTTTCGGCCGTGGACTACTCCATTCTGATTTCCCTGCTCCGTTTTGCGAGTCCATTTGCGTGGGTGCGGTACTGCGACGGGGTCGTTCCATATCGTTTCCGGAAAGCCTCCGAAAACTTGCTGGCGTTGTCATATCCTGCATTCTGTGCGATCTGCGTAATGGGCTTTGCACTCCGGACAAGCTCTACGGCAGCCTGTTCCAGACGGTATTCCTTGATATAGTGGTATACTGGCACACCGTAGACCTGTTTGAACATTTTTTGCAGGTGCGAAACCGAGATCCCGTGTTCTTCTGCCAGCTGCGCAAGGGAGACATACCCCTCCCGGTTTGTCAGAAGGTGATCCCGGAGATGGTGTGCCAGTTCGGTCTGTTCGGTAGAACAGTACAAGTCCGTTCCTTCCTCCTGCGGAATGCGGCTCAGCAGCATCAACAGCTCCACCACCTTGAGCCGCAGGAACCGGAGATCCATGTAGGGCGCATTTTCGTACAATTCCCGGAAAACGTGCTCACAGCGGGGTCCTGCCGTACCGAACATGAACCATCGGTTTCCCAGAAGATTCTGCTTCAGTACCGCAAAATCCACCGAAAAGCCCGGTGCGTTCTTCTCAAGCCAGTTCTGAGCGGCTGCTGGATCAACTTCCAGACACAGCCCTTCGTAACAGCCCAGCGGGAACCGTGACTCTGAACGTGTTCCATGCCGTCCGTCGTAGCAGCTGACGGCCATATCCCCCGGCTTTAGCAGAACGCTATCGCGCATGGAAAAGCTGGTTTCAAAACGGCCATTGATGCAGAAATTGATCTCTATCATACCGATCTGCGTGCGGATTTCCGTATAGGTCTCCATCTCCAGCCGCAGCAGCATGATCCCCACGCCATCAAACAGCCGGTAATAGTGAATTTCTCCACTTCCGGCCGCATTTTCAAAGCCGCCTGTTTGTCCGGGATTATAGGGAGTGACCCCCGTTTTGTCATGAAAAATGATATCAATCATACTGTTTATTCAATCCGATCTCCACAATCCGTCTTTTGCAGGGCTTGGAATGGCAGCTGTGGTCAACTGGCAGATCCCTGTCTTTCATGTTTTTCCTTTCTTCGCCCCTTGCATCGCAATTTTCTCAACCATGCGCTATCCCAGTGCCACATCCAGTACCATCATCACGCTGAAGCCTACCGCAAAAAAACACCGTGCCGACGTTAGAGTGCCGCCCCTGCGACATTTCCGGGATCAGCGCCTCCACCACCACATACAGCATGGCTCCGGCGGCAAAGCTAAGCAGATAGGGCAAGGCGGGCACCACGATGCCTGCCGCCAGGATCATCAGAACTGCTCCGATCGCACCGAGATGTACCATCGAATCAACTTTTTCGGTTTCTCCGTCTTCATCTTTTTGCCTCCGATTGCAGTTCATGATTCTGCTTCTCATTTGGGCAATTTCCAACTTCTTAGAAAATCAAATGGACAATACCGCCGACAATTGCCGCTCCCGCAACCCAGATCAGCGCCAGTATGCTTCGCTTTTTCAGCACCTGCCTCCAGGTCTGCACGAACGGCGCATCTTCAAGCCCTGGCAGCACCCAAAACTGGCTGTGCCCGACCCATAGCTTGTCGATTACAACGCCGTCATAGATATTCATAACCTCAAGAAACAGCAGCGCCTGCCAATAGGCCTCACCAAAGGAGGAAGCCTCGTTCCATAAACCGATGATCAGCACAAGAACAGCAAGCATCACGATAAAGAACGGTATCATAAAGCATTTTCGTTCCGGTTCATCGTATTGCGGTCGATCAGTCCCAGTTCGATGGCGCGATCCTGCACCTCCTTGGGATAAAAGTACAGTCCATTGACAGCACCACCGATCACAGCGATTTTTATCATTGCGGTAAACAGCAGACAATAAAGCAGCAGTTGCAGTACGATCATTGTTTTTCTCCTCTCAGTCTGCGTGCGAATCGGGCATATGCTCCCATTTCCTTCGTCTTCCATCGTGGTTCATACAAAACAAGAAAGTATGCCAGAAATACCATGTACCGAATCGTTTGATTTCCATTTCAATATGCCGCCCACTATTATCTGACCTTCATGCAAAAATCGCAGCGGTCATTTCCACGCCCCAGCGTCATGCTTCTCTCCCAGATCAGCTTCGGATGCAGCCCGGTATAGCTGATGTCATCGCTGTCGCAAAAGCAGCGGCACAGCTCCGGGCAGCCGTATTCTGCACAGGTGTCGTGATAGGGACACTTCATCATATCCACACGCCAGACGCCGTTGCCGGTCTGCAGTTCTTTTGGGGCAAAGCCCGCCGCCGGGCCGAAAACGCTCCGGGTAGATTTGACAAAAACGCCGGGAACAAGGCGGTAAAGCCCCGGTATGTGCAGCAGGGCGGCAAGCTGTTTGTGGCTCGTTCTCGCCAAGCGCTCCACATAGCCGTGAACGGTTTGCAGTGCCTCCTCTTTCGGCATGACCCGCTGCAAGGTCTCGTAGGCCGCAATGCCCGGCAAGATCTGCCGCTTGAGGTGGTATTGCTTTTCCTTGCTTGCACCCGCATTTTCAGCCAGCAGCGCACTCAGGCGCATATCGAAAGCGGTGTTCAGTTCCTTTGCCCGCGCGGGAAAGCGCAGTGCCACAGTCTCCCGGAAATCACGGGAGAGATAGGTTTCCTTCCTCTTCATCGTCCGTTACCCTTTCTTTTTGTACCCGCAGTCGCAGTAGGGCCCGCCGGAGGCAATGGTATACTGCCGCACAAAATTTGTCACACCGCCTGCTTCGCTCATGGTGTAGTCCAGATGGCACAGGGCGGGGGTCAGGTCGTACAGCCCCAGTTCCTTCATCAGCACACAGATGCCGCATTTGGTAAAGCGTCCCTCGTAGCCGCTGCCATCCGGGTATTCGTAAAACTCCATGTTCCACGAATAGGGGTTGCGGTCGGCGGCTTTCAGGGCGGCAGTGGCTTTCATAGCGGCAATATCCTTTGGGGTAAACTTGCTTTTTCCGCTTTTGCGGCAGAACCACTGCATGGGCTTTGTCATCATGGATCTTGCATAGTAATCCGTCATCCTGTCCACCTCCGGGCGCTCCGGCATGGAGAGAATGAACGCGCCGAGCATTGCGCAGTTGACGATGTTCATCTTGAAGCGGTCCGCTTTTTCAAACTCCGGCAATTTGGCGATGATCTCTTTGTATTTCGGCTTGGCGGTTTTGGTGATCTGCTTTGCGGTGACTGCATCATAGCCCAGTACCGCCGTCAGCTGCGTCTGAAACGATCTGGCAAACACCGCCCACATGGCCATGGGCATCCCCGTCCAACGCATCTTACTTTGCTCCTTTCCATTCCGCTAACACCCGGCACATCCGTTTCTCGATGTCTATCCGGGTCTGGCGGCATTCCTTCGGATATTTTTTTGCTGCCTGAAACGCCAGCTTTACAAACAGGCCGGAGCCAACCGGCAGCATGATTTTCAGCATCCCCTCCGGGAAAACGAAGTGGGTGCCGTGGGCATAAACCATCGTCTCGATCTCGCATTCATGCGGTTTTTCGGCAAGGCGCTTTTCCATCCGGCGGATATACTTTGCGGTGTCCCACAGCGCATCGTCCTCCGCGCCGATCAGCAGCAGCTTTCCCCGGATGTTTTCAACGGGAATGTATTCTTCCGGCTCGATCGGATGAGCTGTCTCGGAATCGTCAAACAGTTTGCGAGAGTTTACCATATCGCCGGCGCGTTTGCTCTCGGCGGCGATGCAATGCCAATAGTCGGGATGCTGATAGCAAAACGGCATATAGGGCAGCGGCTTGCCTCGGTAGGAGAACAGTGATTCACCCTCGACCGGCCACTCCTTGCAGCCGTCCCTTTTGCCCTGCAGAAAGCCCTGCCACACAAAGTCGCTGGGTGTCATGGCAATGGTCAGGGTGATATCCGGGAACATGGCAGCCGCTGTCAGCGCAAGCGTTCCGGTGGTCGATGCACCGGCAATGCCGGTCTTCCTGTTACCGTTAGCTTTCAGCCATGAAATTGCCGTCTCCACACGCTCAAGCGGGTAATTATGATGTCCGTAATCTTTTTTCGCGGGCGACATTGTGAGCACGTTCACGCCGCATCCGCAAAGCCATTTCACTGCCGAGCGCGCAAGCCGATCCTCTGGATCATCCCCGATCATCGTGATGACCGCACAGTCTGAACCGCCGGCACACGCCCAATACGCACCGTAAAAGCCATTGAGTTCCACATCAAAGTGCAGGTGTTTCATGCTCTCCCTCCAAATCCGATCTTCACGATCTGCATTTTCATCCTGTTGTCCCCGATCCTTGCGAGGAATCGGAAAAAGCCGCTGACAGAAGGGTCTTTCCGATCACTGTACTGTCATTATTGCCGCCAGCGCCGCCGCTATGGCTGCCATACCTACCGTACCGAAAAGCCATTTTTTCTGCTTGTCTTTTGCGGTGATGTACGGCTTCAGATCCTCTGTTCCGGGGATTGCCCATGCGTTCGTGTGCCCCACCCAGTAACCATCGATCAAAAAGCGGTCAATGAGATTCATAACGGACAAGATGACGAGCAGCTGCCAGAAGCCCGCCGCAAAGCCGTGCGCACCGTTTATCCCATAGACACAGACCAGCACATAGGCGATGTAGCCGGGGACGCAGAACGCTTTGAAGATCAAAGCGTTCCTCTTTATTTTTTGTGTGTTGTAAGTCCCAGCTTCACGCACCGCTGCTGCACCGCCGGGCTGTAAAGATGCACCATCCCAACAGCCCCTTTGCGGATGCCCACGGCACAGACGAGAACCAACAGGATTCCCAGCCCAAGACCTTCCAGAATCACCTGTAAAAGCATTACTTATTCCTCCTGTATCCGTTTTCATCCCGGTATTCGGGATGTTCCTTTGCATACGGGTCTTGATCGCCGCAGATGGTATAGTCGCATCGGCAGCCGTCCACGCAGGTGGTCGTCCGCACGAGCTTGGCATGGAGCAGTTCCATCGCTGCAAAATCCACATTGCACAGGGCGGGCATAATGTCCGTAAATCCGAACCGCTTGGCAAATTCCGCCGCCGGACACGATGTAAATTCATAATAAATAGGCTTTCCGGTTTCATAAGGCGCAACCGACATCTCGTAATCGTGCCATTTGTCGCAGCCACTTTTCGCACGAACAAACGCCTTGTACATCAGCTTCCTCCAAAACGGCTTGTTGATGTCAACGAAGCGCAGCTTCCGGAAGGACGGCAGGATCAGATTTTCTTCGATCTCTTCAATTTCACGGAATGTGACCACATCCCGGCACACATCGTAAAAGCACATGATGGCGATGCAGTCGTAGGTTCCGCCCATGCCGTTGTGAAAATTCTTCCTGCCGCCCAAATCGGTGCGCCAGTCGGAAAGAAGCTCTGCGTATTTCAGCTGCACCTGCTCCCATATCACTTCGCGCTCCGCCCCCGGATAGTGCAGAGCGATTTTCGCCAAAATTTCTTTTTTGCAGGGCGTGGAATACAGCACATGGCAGCTACGGTCAATTTGTAATTCGCTGTCCTTCATCTTCCCACGCCTTTCAGAAAACCGCTCTTTGCATTTTCTTCGGTGTCGTCCGATTCATCATAGGCATCGTAAAGCGCATTGGGGTCGTGGACTTTTTTCTTGAACGGTGAGCACAACTCATTTCTGTGCGCAAAGGCAAACTCCATGTTGTCCGTCCAGCCGGTGTGACCGGTAATGAACAGCGGATGCAGCCCACGTTTTTTCAGCTTTTTCTCCAGCAATGCCAAGGACTTCACCGCCAGCTTGTTGTCCTCTGCCAATGCGGAAATAAAGCTGTATCCACCGTCCGCGCCGAACCAGATGGTATCGCCGGTAAAGAGATATTTCCCGTCCACAAGGTATACCATGTGCCCCCATGTATGACCGGGAACGAGAAAGCACTCGATCCTGATCCCGTCGATGTCGATGACCTCACCATCGTGCAGCAGTACCTTTTCGTTGTTGATCGTCACCTGCGGCAATTTATAGAGATGATAGATGACTTTTCGCCGCACCTCGCCGGTGAGATACCGGTTCTCGATCTCGCTTATGTACAGCTTTGCATTCTGAAACAGCCCCGGACTGTCTGCTTCCACCGCACCCACATGGTCGGTGTCCTGATGGGTGATAAGGATATGGTGTATCGACTTCGGATCAATCCCAAGCCAGCTCATTTTTTCGGCAAGCCGGTCATAGTTATATCCCGCATCGACCATAACAGTCGTATCGCCTTTGCGGTAGAAGAAGATGTTCGCCACCCATTCGCGCACGCAGGCAACATTCTCGTCGATCCAGCCGGTGTTCAAAGGCTTGAAGATTTCCTTGCCCCGGTACATCCAGCTCATTGCTTTTCTTTGAAATTCCGTTGCTTTTTTCGACATGATCGCACCTCATTTCTGTGCTGTGATGCACAGCCAGCCCTTTTTATTTTTGTGGTTCTGGATCTTACAAAATCCTGCTTGCTCCAGATACGTTTTACCGTTCACAATGCAATGCTTTTTACCAGATGCGCCCACTGCTCCGGGTGACAGGCCAGCAATTCCTCGTGCTGCAAGTTCTGCTCATGGAGAACAGGATGTGCAAAATGCTGCTGATACCGGGCGCGATATTTTGCGCCCATTTTCAGGGCGTAAAAAATATGGATCTCGGTACCGGGTACATGGATCTTATCCGGCAGCGGAGTGATAAGATCGGAATAGAACTGATTTTTACAGCTCTGCATGGTCACATAAGGGCGGGCATCGCCAAACATTTTCAGAAAAGCCTTGACATAATCCCCCGACTCTTTAGCACACTTGTCCAAACGCTTTTGGAGAAATTTCGCCTTAATCTTTCCGTCCCGCACCACAGGGTAGATCAATGGCAGCAGAAAATCAGTCTGCAATCTTGCCGCCAGCGGCGATGCCTGATCCAGATCGGAGCTGCCCAGAATGCCACAGTCCATGTGGATGTTCTGCCGTGCCGCCAGCAGTCCCACAAACGAGCCGCCCAGAGAGCAGCCGTAGGCCGCCCGGATGTGACCGCCGCAGTGGGTCTTGAGGTAGGCCTCGATCTTTTCGGTCTCCTCCAGCATGGTGGGAAATTCGGTCTGTTCAGTCTCATCAAAGCCATCGTAGCTGACGCACAGCACCCGGAAGCTGTCAGCCAGAAGCGGGATCACGGCACCGAAATTGCTTTTCCAATGGCAACAGGTGCCCGGCAGCAGCAACAGCACCGGGGCATCCTCTGCACCAAAATGGTAGATCTTCATCCTGATACGCTCCTTCTCTATTTATTTTCCACCTGTAAATAGAAGAGATATATTTCTTCGTATAGGGCAGAGTTTTGAGTTAGGTGAAGCTAACTTTCAGTCTTATAAAAAGCCGCTTCTCAGCGGTCCTTCTGCCAAAATAATACGCCCTGCCGTCTCCTCTGTCAAGGAGTTTAGGCATTTTCGGAGATTTTGAAAAAGAATTCGTTATCGAAAGCCCAAACCGTCACCCCAGTGCCACATCCAGCACCATCATCACGCTGAAGCCCACCGCAAAAAACACCGTGCCAACGTTGGAGTGCTGCCCCTGCGACATTTCCGGGATCAGTTTCTCCACCACCACATCAGCATGGCTCCGGCAAAAAGGTCAATGGCTTTGCGGTACTATAAGCTCGGCGAGACTCCTGCCTACTACATTACCGCATGGTACAAACTGTTGAGCGGCAAGTGGGAGTTTGGCAAAGTCCACGCCACCGAGACTACCGTGGAGGGTGTTACTGTGGAGCTGAATACCAACGGTCGCCGCGCCACCCACGAGATGAAAATCTCCGGTTTTGATCTGGACTACAAGGCCAACAAGGTCTACGGCGCAGTTCTGACCACCGCCGATGGCAGTGAGTACGGCCTGCGTCATCTGGCCAACATCTGGCATGGTACCAAGCTGGGCTTCAATGCCGATGATCCTTACTTTGCATCCATCATCGGCAAGACGATCACTCAGATCACCTTCTACACCGCCGACGGCGTGTATGTCCTGCCGGTCAGCGTGGCACTGTAAGTTTGCAGAAGGCTGCCTGATTCAGCCAACATATAGCACAAAACGGCAGGGTTTCCTGATTGCGGGAGACCTTGCCGTTTTGTAGCAGCCCGCGTCTTTCATGCACAAACACTTCCCCCTATCCCCGATGAAGTCATCGACCGTCTGGCACGGGAATTTGCCGCATGGCAGGCAGAGCAGGCTCATCATTCCCCCGGCAAAGAGAAACAGAGCGTTCCCGACGGGGAACGCCCTGTTGTACATATTGTTGTCGTATGTGGATTTAATCGCAAGTTTTACAAGCAGCGCAATTCTCAACGACCTGTTTGCGATATGCAATTCACGGTTGTTGCCAACGAATCAGACCGCGAATCGCGATGGCAGGGTGCGTCCTATTCAGGGCGCACCCTGTTTTTGTGTCTATTTTTACCATCACATAAATTTGCGCCGCCGTTGCCATAGCAACCGACAAGGGAAAGTGAATTTGATAAAATGCTCTGCGGTTGGTTATGTATAACTAACTACCAGAAATTTTCATCATTTTAAGGAGTTTCCCATGAAAAAGATTACACGTCGTTCTTTTCTCGCTGCTATGGCTGCTGTCAGCGCTGCCGGTGTCCTGACCGCCTGTGGTGGTTCCGGCAATGCAGCTTCTTCCGCTGCCGCTTCTGAATCTGCCTCTGTTTCCAGCGAAGCAGTCTCTTCTGCGGCTTCTGCCGATGAGACCGGCACCCACACCGTCATCGACCACGGCGGCAATGAGGTCGAAGTCCCCAACAAGGTCACCCGTGTCGTCATCGACCAAATCCCCATTCTGTCTACTTATATGGCCTATTTTGAGGGCAGCGCCCCCTATATCGTGGGCTATTGCGGCTCCTTCAAGTCGGTCATTTCCGACACCGTGCTCAAGAACATCGCCCCGGAGCTGATGGAATCCAGCGACACGGTCTATGCGCAGAGCGACCTCAATATTGAGGAGATCATGAAGCTGACCCCGGATGTCATCCTGTACAATGCAGGCAACTCCTCCCACGCAGAGATTTTGAAAGCCAGCGGTATTCCCTCGGTCGGCTTTGCCACCGTGGGTGCTTCCACCGAGGCCGACCCGCTGGAGCGCTACGAAGAGTGGCTCAAGCTGCTGGAGCAGATCTTCAACGAACCGGGCAAGACCGAGGCCTTTGTGGCTGCCGGTGACGAGATCGTGGCCGATGTGGAAGCCCGCATTGCGGATATTCCGGAGAGCGACCGCCCCAGCGCACTGATCCTGTGGAAGTACTCGGACGGTGTGCCGCAGGTCTCCGGAAACGGCACTTTCGGCACCTACTGGATGAAGCATCTGGGCGTGACCGACAAAGCGCTGGAAGCCACCGGTTTTGCCCAGACCAGCATGGAACAGGTCTACAGCTGGGATCCGGACATCCTCTTCCTCGATGGCCCCGGCCTGCAACCCCTGCGCACGGAGGATGTGCTTTCCGGCAACGTGGATGGTGCCGACTTCTCCACGCTGACCGCCGTGCAGAACAGCCGCGTGTACAACACCACCCTTGGCATGTGGAACTGGTTCACTCCGAACCCGGATGCTCCGCTGGTGCTGGCATGGCTGGCCTGCAACACCTACCCGGATGCTTTTGCCGATTATCCGCTGGGCGATACCATCAAGGAATACTACAAGACCTGGTATGGCTATGATGTGACCGATGACGAGCTGGAGGAAATGCTGCTGTACTGATGAAGGACACCATCTGGATCAAAAAAGGCCGCTTTACCCCGCTGGCTCTTCTGCTGATGCTGGCCCTGCCGCTGGTCACTTCGGTGGTCTGCCTGTGCTTCGGACGCATGAATGTCCCGGTCGGGGAAGTGCTGGCCGCTCTGCGCACAGCTCTGACCGGCGGCAGCGCGGCCAATGTGCAGAACTATTCCATTGTCATCAACCTGCGTCTGCCCCGCATCCTCATGGCCATCATCGTGGGTGCAGGGTTGACCTGTGCGGGCAACACCTTTCAGTCCCTGTTTTCTAATCCGCTTGCCACGCCGGACATTCTGGGCGTGACCAGCGGCACCTGTGTGGGCGCAATTCTGGCCATCATTCTGTCGTGCAGCATTCTGGAAACACAGCTCATTGCGCTGGTGTTCGGCCTTGCGTCCGTCTGCTTTACCCTGAAAATTGCAGGCAAGAACGATGGCCGCTCCATGGTCTATCTGGTTCTGGCAGGAACCATTGCCTCCTCGCTGTTCAATGCAGTCGGATCGCTGCTCAAATATACGGCTGACCCGCAGGACAAACTGCCGGAGATCACCTACTGGCTGATGGGCAGTTTTACCAGTGCCAGCTACCAGAAGATCCTCATCGGCTGCCCGCTCATCCTTGCAGGTATCGCTGTCATTTACCTGCTGCGCTGGCGGTTGAATATCCTCTCCCTGAGCGATGACGAAGCCCGCGCCAGCGGCATCAACATCAAACAGACCCGGATGCTGTTCATTCTGGCTTCCACCCTCATCACCGCCTCGGCGGTATCCATGTGCGGACAGGTGGGCTGGATCGGGCTGCTGATCCCGCACTGTGCCCGGATGCTGGTGGGCAGCAACAACCGCTATGTCGTGCCGGTGAGCCTGAGTCTTGGTGCCAGCTTCATGATCCTGATCGACACACTGTCGCGCACCATCAGCATCATTGAACTGCCGCTTTCCATTCTGACCGCCATCATCGGTGCGCCGGTGTTCATCTCTCTGCTGAATAAGACAAGGAGCAACCTGCGATGATCTTGCAAGTGCAGAATGGCTGTTTCGGCTATCCCGGACAGCCTGCCATACTGGAAAATATCGACCTGACACTGGAAGAGGGACACATTCTTGCCATCCTTGGACCCAACGGCATCGGCAAGACCACTTTGCTCAAATGCATGATCGGTCTGCTGCCGTGGCACAGCGGCAAGACCCTGCTCTATGATAAGGATATCCACACCCTGAAGCCGAAGGAAGTGTGGAGCACCATCTCCTACATCCCGCAGTCCCACGGGTTTGCCTTCTCCTACACCGGGCTGGAGATGGTCCTGCTGGGCCGCAGCGCCCATCTGGGTATGTTCCAGCAGCCCGGCAAAGAGGAACTGGAAATGGCCGAAGCCATGATGGAGCGGGTGGGCATCTCTCACCTTGCCAACAAGGACTGCAACCGGATGAGCGGCGGCGAATTGCAAATGGTGCTCATTGCCCGTGCCCTTATCAACGACCCCAAGCTCATTATTCTGGACGAGCCGGAGACCGGTCTGGACTTCCACAACCAGATCCTTGTCCTGAACATGGTGGAGCGACTGGCGCATGAGGAAGGCATCAGCGCCATTATGAACACCCATTATCCCACCAACGCCATGAGCGTGGCAGACGAAGCACTGATGCTCAACCGCAAGGGTGAATTTTTCTACGGTCCGGCCGCTGCCATCCTGAACGAACAGAACATTTCCTATTCCTTTGATGTTCAGGTCATCGTGGACGAGTTGAATTATCAGGGACGCGCCGTGCGCAGCATTGTGCCGGTTGCCCTGCGGGGGAATGCCGTATGAAGATGCCATTTACGCTTTCCCAGCTGCGTCCCATCCGGGAAGCCATGACAGTTTCCCGCCCAGCAAAACTGGGCGAGAGTGTACCTGTTACCTGGTTCTCGCTGGGCGGCGGCACCTCAATCACCCCGGAGTATTACGACTGCACTACCCTGTATCTGGGCGGGGAAGGTTGCGGCGATTTCCTTCTAGGCGAAGAGAATCGCACAGTCCCGCTGCATCCCGGCCAGCTGCTGGCCGTTCCGCCTAAAATGCTCTGCGGCTGTCTGACCGACAGCGGCATGATCTATACTGAAATCATTCTGAAAAAGGAGAACTTCACCATGAACAACATTCTCAAAGCAGGCCAGCCCACCGAACTGAAAGATCTCATTTCTTACGAGGACGGCAGCATTGCAAACCTCGACCTCGTCCACGCCGACAACATGAAATTCGTGCTGATGGCCTTTGACGAGGGCACCGGCCTAACCCCGCACCGTGCACCCGGCAACGCCATCCTGACCGCGCTGGAAGGCAAAGCCATCATCGGCTATGAGGGTCAGGACTATGAGCTGACCGCAGGCCAGAGCTTCCGTTTTGACAAAAACGGCCTGCACAGCGTCACTGCACAGGGCAAGTTCAAGATGAGCCTGCTGCTGGTCATCGAATAAGCGATTTTCTGTTTCATAACAGACGCAAAGAACCCGTCCGGACGTGCCGGACGGGTTCTTTGCGTCTGCCAGATTCAGCAGTAGTAGAGGAACGAACGCAAGCGGCTCCATGCAGTTTCATCCCAGTCATTATCAAGGGAAATCTGGAACAGCGGAGCCCGACAGGCATCGTGCAGGCCGCGCATATCCAGGATCATCGCTGTATTTTCATACCGGGGTGCAAGGGTCAGCACTGCATTGGTACGGCCAGAAAGCTCCACGGCCTTGGCGTACCGATATCGGCCGTTTCCGCCTGAAAAATTCGGCAAGGCAGAGTCCGCAATGAGGAACAGTGTTTCAGCGTCTTCCGCAAAGGCACTCTGCGCTCCAAGTTCATTCCCAAGGGTCTGCATCTGCCTCCGCATCTGGTCAAGCCAACCAGCCGATGGTTTATTGTCATCCAAATTATCTTTCCACAGAAACCAGAGTGCCTCGCTGAGTGGGGCGCGAAGCACCCGTTCGCCTTCGGCTTCCAGCGCGGCAAGTACGCCGCTGTCCAGTTCTGTCAGGCAGAGCGGCGTACCAACAGCGGCAATGCGGCGGCCTTTTGCGGGAAGTGTGCCGATTTCTCTCGCTGCGGTGTGCAGCTGCTTCCAGTCGGGCAGAGCATCCCACTGTGCTGCTATGTCTGCACGTTGGTCTACCGGGGCGGCATAGAGGATATCTCCCGCCAGCAAAGTGCGGAAGAGAGCATCACGGTTCTGCGCCATTTCGGGCAGTGTTTCCAGCATTGGGCTGATAAGTTGAGCATTCTGCTCTTTTCTGCGGTCCAACACAGCACGGATAACACGGGCGTACTGACCGTCTGCCTCCGCACCCTGCGTCTGCGGAATTAGGAACTGCGCATGTGCGTGGTCGTTTTTACGCTCAGCAAGGATACTGCCCAGCAGTGCCGGGAAAGGCAGGTATTCTTTTGCACTCGTCTCCGCTCGGCCAAGGCTCAGAATATCGTCCGTCAGGTGCGGCAGCTCGTAGGGGTCTGCCCCTTGCTGTTTGAAATATGCGGCCAGATAGGGCGTATAAGCACCCATCGCCGGAAGATAGAGTGGCACATTGGGGGATGGTGTCTGTGCCAGACGACAGGGGTGAATATCGACCTGCTCGATGTTGAAATCTGTCGGCAGAGCCACCGCCGGGCGGTGTTGCAGGCTGTTCAGGAACGCTTCAATGCGAGTGATGACACCCACATTGGAAAAATGCTCATCCACTTCGATTTGCAGGTAGGGTTTATCGCCCATCTCCTGCTTGAACAGGTGTGAGAGCATGGTGTCCGGGCCGCAGCCGTGGTTGGTCAGATAGACAGCGTAGAGGTTCGGGTGGTGAGCGATCAGCTTTGCTCCGGACAGGATATGCTGCCCGAACGGATAATAAAGATTATCGTATTCATCGGAGATGTCCAGCGCATGACCGGGCAGATGGCTCAGCGTGATGACTTTATAGCCGCGTTCCAACAGCAGTTCCGGGATGCCCATGTTCAGGATGGGGTCGGAAACGCCGTAGTTGCGGGTGATGAGCACCAACACTTTATCGTCCGGTCTCAGGGTCGCCAGCAGAGCTTTGCCCTGTTTTTCCACGGCGGCGGTATGGCGGCGCACCGCCATGGCACCACTGAGCAGAGCTTTGGCACAAAACGGTTTCGGGATTCCTAAAATCTTGCTCAGTCCCAGCATTGCAGATGCCATAGCTTCCTGCCCAAAATCGAGATCGAATACCGGACTGAGCAGAGTGATGCCCTTGCTCTCAATGTCCAGAGCTTTGGCAATGGATGCGGCTGCCGTCTGCATATAGACGCAGCCGTAGTTGTGTTTCACACGGCTCTTTTCGTGCTTCATCGTGTGGATGGTGGGCAGGAAGATATAATCTACTTTTTGGTCGATGAGCTGCTGTATGTGGCCGTAAATAAGTTTGACCGGGTAGCAGGTCTCACTCTGTGCCAGCTGCTGGGAAAGCCGGATGGTTTCCTCACTGGTCGGGTCGGTCAGGACTACGTTGAACCCCAGCGAAGTAAAGAATGCATTGGCCATAGGGAAGAACTTGTGGGTCATCAGCACAAAGGGCACGCCCACCGTCTTTTTGCGAGGGTCGCGTTTCCCCGTGTAGCCTTCCAGAAGCAGGTTGTCGGCCTGCCGGTAAAAATCAATGTTTCTTTGGATCTCAGTGCTGCGGCTGTCCTCTGCGGCCTGTGCCGGGCTGTCAAACCCGACGAACTGACTGGGCGCATCGCCTACGGCTTCCTGTGCCAGCAGAGCCGCGCCGTATGCGCCGCTGATGGAGAACACCGGGCTGACCCGGACCCGGCTGCCATAGGCCGCCTGAAAAGCCGCCACGATTCCGGGATTGTAATCCACACCGCCCTGCAATACGATGTGCTGTCCGACCGGTTTGGAGCCGACCACTTTGTGCAGGTAGTTCTGCACGATGGCGTGGCACAGTCCGGCCGCAATATCTGCCTGCGAAACGCCTTCTGCGACGGCTGATGCAATGGCCGTTTCGATGAATACGGTACAGCGTTCGCCCAATGCGGCCGGATGTTCGGCAGAAAGAGCCAACGGGCCCAATTCTGCCAGCGGGATGCCCATGCGGACGGCTTGCTCCTCCACAAAAGAGCCTGTACCGGCGGCGCAGATCTTGTTCATCTGGAAGTCCACGACTTCACCGTCCCGGATGCTGATGTATTTGCTATCCTGTCCGCCGATCTCAAACACGGTATCGACTTCTGGCACCCAATGAGCAGCTCCCTTGGCCTGCGCAGTGATCTCATCCCGGACAGCATCCGCGCCGATGCGCTTGCCGACACGCTCACGTCCGGAGCCGGTCACGCCGACAGCCGTAAACCGGATATCACCAAACCGCTGACGAATACTTGCAAGTCCTTTGCGGACAGCTCCTTCCGGGTCGCCTGCGGTGCGCAGATACTGGAAATCCACCAGTTCGCCCTCCGGCCCCACCAGAACAAGGTCAGTGCTGGTGGAACCGATGTCGATGCCCAGCGCACAGCCTTTTTCCGGGAGGACACCGGTAGCTTTCGGCTCGGAAAGATCAGTGCCGGGCAGCAGTTCCAGTCTGGGAAGCCCGGTTGTCGTGGAGTGTGCTGCCATTGCATCGTTCAACAACGCATCCAGCTGTGCCAGTGTAAATGCACCTTCTGCCTTGCATGCTGCACCGATGGCCGCTTCAAAACGCGCTTCTTCCGGGACGATCAGTTCCTCTTCGGTCAGGCCGAACACATCCCGGATAGCCCGTATCACGCCGGAGTTGCAGGTCACGCCGCCGCAGAATACCACTGGTTTGCAGACCGGCAGCCGACGCACGATGGTAGCTTTGTAGTTGCGGATCATCGCATAGCACAATCCCAGCAGGATATCCGGCGTGGAAACGCCTTCCTGCTGGCGGTGAATGATATCCGTTTTGGCAAACACTGCGCAGCGTCCGGAAAGCCGCGGGACGCTCTGCGCCTGCTCAACCAGCGCAGAATAATCCTCCAGCTTGCAGCCCACACGGGACATCTGATCCTCAAAAAAGGAACCGGTGCCGCCTGCGCAATGCTCGTTGGCCGCAAACTGCGGGGTCCGGCTCTGGACTTCCGTGATGAACCGCGCGCCCTGACTGCCAATTTCAATGACCGAACCCACCTGCGGAATGATCCAGCGCACACCCTCGACGATAGCTGGGATATCGCCTAAAGAGGGAATGGCTGAATCTCGCTCCAGCAGAGCCTCCGTGTTGCTTCCGGTCACACAGAGTGAAAACGGAGTATCCATCGCCAGTTCCAATGCAGAAAGTCCTTTTTTCAGGCAGGCGAACGGCCTGCCGTGATGCACCCCCATCCACTGCTTTGCCATTGCACCATCCCGCAGCAGCACCAACTTGACCGTTGATGTACCGATATCCATTCCCAACGAAAGCATTGTGTCACTCCTTCGATATCAACCCTGAACGTTATAGGGTTTGACATTTCAAACTTTATACCGTATAATAATGATGACTTTTAATTAGACATCTCTAACCAAGAGTTTAACACAACTACCTCGGAGTGTCCGTTGTTATGGCAACGGCAAAGTAAATTTTAAGATGGAGCAATATTATTCAATTTTACAGCAATGCGGCATGTTCAACGGCATCCAGCCACGAAAATATAGGGAAGTCCTTAGTTGCTTGAATGCGACTGTCCGTGAATATCCTCGTGGTGCGCACATCGTCGAGCTGGGTGAGCAGAGCCACAATACGGGTGTTCTGCTGGATGGCACGATAGAAGAATTTTTGTATGATGAAAATGGCAATCAAATCAGCATCTGCCGTTTTTGTCCCGGAGAAGTATTTGGTGCAGAACTGGCCTGTACTGGTTGGACGACAAGTCCGGTCTGTCTGCGTGCCAGTTCGGACTGTACCGTAATGCTGCTGGATTTCAGCGCATTGATGTCACAGAAGACGCTGACCTGTCCCTGCCGGATGCAGGTCACAGCAAATCTTATGCAGGATATGGCGCAGCAGCTTCTCTTTTTTAACACCAAAGTGCGTATTTTAGCACAAAAACGGCTTCGAGATCGTCTGAAGATTTATCTTCAAACCTTGACACCCGATGAAAAAGGCTGTTACAGTCTACCCTACACCCGGACAGAACTGGCAGATTTCCTCTGTGTGGACCGCAGTGCTCTTTCCCGTGAGCTGTGCCGGATGCGGGATGAGAAGGTTATTGAATTTTCCGGGGCAAAAATCAAGATCCTGGATCATGATTTTCTCCGTCACTGAGTTTCAAGCTGAAATAAAAGGAAGGCAGGGTGTTCTTTTGATGGAACACTCCGCCTTCCTTATCGTGTGTGGATTTTTGGGGGTTAGTCTTCTAGTCCATGGATTCCAGCCACATTCTTCAAATATTCCTCCGGTTCGCCGTTTAGAATCAGGTCTGCATACGCCAGAGGGTCGTTATAGATGAGATACTCCAACTCCGACCTCTGCGCCATGGTAACGTCCAACGCATCCTCGACCCCGGTGCAGTCGATGGAAATTTTGCGCCCATCCCGGAGCAGCAGCTCCACGCAGCCGGTGTCCATGTTGAACTTGCAAACGCTTTCATCATACTTCATACTCGTGTCCCTTCTGCCTTACGGCACCTTTACAGTTGTGACTTTCGTGATACGGTCTTTCTTCTGATAAGGTTTTGGACACACAGCCGTCGGGAAGGAGCCGGAGCTTGTCGGGGCAAGGCCCCTCCATCTTGCTTGCGCAAGACCGCTCTGCCGCTTAAAAGCCCCACTGGGGCTTTCATTGCTGCGCAACCGCGGCATTCTGCTTTCCGAAGAAAACAAAAATCCGAACCCTTCTCCTATCGGAAAAAAGTTCGGATTTTGTTGTTGTGGTGCACCTCCAGGGACTCGAACCCTGGGCCCACTGATTAAGAGAAACCAATGTGCAACAATCGTCAATTTCCAGAATTACGCAGATTCGTTGTTTTTATCGTTTTATCGTAAATTTACGTTTTGCATCTGCTGCATCCTTTGCACCTGTTATTCCCTCTTGCATCCGTTATCCAGCCGTTCAGGTGTGCAAAAAGTGTGCAAAAATGTGCAGAGCCAAAATCAGCCCCTTAAAGCAGGCATCGGATTTTTATGCAAAGCCGGGAAAATGGCCGGGTTCGAACCCAAAACAGCAGCTGAAATCTTGCCTGTTCAGACCAAGCATCAAATGTACATTCACAACTATGATTCATGGCAGGGATTTGGACAATCGAACAGACATCACCTTAATATAGAAAGAGGTTTCCTTATGAACAAACTGCTTTCCTGCTACTTCAATATGGATACCGACCGGGTGAAAGTCCGGTTCGAGGATGGCACCACCGTTGCCATTGACTGCATCGCCATTGAGGACGAATACGGTAACACCCCGGCACAGCGGGCAGAACTGGACTGGCTGCTGTACAATAGGCCGCTTGGGTATGCACAGATGGTTCTGGGTGGGGAGATTGAGCACTACCTGTCACTTGGCTGTGACCATGGAAGAATGGAAGATTGATTGACAAGGTTCCATAGCAGTTAACACAGCTTGCATTTGCCCTGCAATTTTTCAGAATGGAACGCCCCAAGGGCATCCGGTCTATATCCGGCAGATTTTTCATAAGGAATCTGCCGGGTGTTTTTGTTTGTCATAAAGGAAGTCTTGCTTTTTATTGTAAAATTGGATACAATATAAAAAAGATATTTGCACGGAGGGCTCTATGGAATATATCGGCATCCAGAAGAAAAACGGCGGTGTGGTGGAAGCCCTGCAACAGGCCATTTTATCTGGGCAGATACCCGCCGGGACTGAGATGACCCAGAATGAGCTGGCAGAGAGCCTTGGCGTCTCCCGGATGCCGGTGCGCGAAGCTCTGATGATCCTTGAGTATCAGGGGCTTCTCATCCGTCTGCCCAACAACCATGTAAAGACCGCTGACCTGAGTGAAGATACCCTGCGTCAGATCTTTGCACTGGGGGCGCAGCTGGAACGTCAGGCCATGCGCTGTCTGCCGCAGGATGCTATGTTGGCAGGCGGCGAGATGCTCCAGCACCGGACCCTGCGGAGTGCGCTGACCTATCCGCTCCACAGCAAATTGCTGGAAAGCATTCAGGAAACCTACATTGCCTTTGCGGTCAATGCCCGCCCTGCGCCGGTCAACGGTCGGCTGGCTCATCTGCTGACGCTGGATCGGCAGGGCTCGCCGGAGGTCTTGAACGAATGGCGCAGCTACGAAGAAGAATTGTTACACCTGATTTTAACGGTAAGGAGTCAATATGCTGGGACTGAAACCCATTAAGCTGCTGCCTGCCCGCGAGCGGGTAGCTTCCGCTTTGCGGAAAGCCATTATTTCAAAAAGCATCCCGGAGGGCGCAGAACTCACGCTGGAAAACACCGCACAGGAACTGGGCGTGTCGGTCACGCCGGTGCGAGAGGCCTTTCAGATCCTTGCCCGTGACGGTCTGCTGGAAGTAAAACAGAATAAGTGTGCGATCGTGCTGGGCGTGACGGAAAAAACGATCCGGGAGCACTACCAGTTACGCGCCGCCCTGGAAGGGACGGCGTGTATGCTCTGTTGCCAGAACAACGCCGACCTGTCCAAAATCAAAAACTGCGTGGACACTGCAGAAGAAGCCTTGTCCCACCGCCAGGCGGGGAACTATGCCGACTACAACCAGTCCTTCCATTTTGAGATCTGGGAGGCTTCCGGCAATGAAAAGATGCGCAATCTTCTCTCGGAGCTGTGGAACGGCCTGTCCATTGGTGTGGAAATGAGCGAGTTGGACTATGCCCTCAACTCCCAGAGTGAGCATAAAAAGATCTATGCAGCGCTGGAAGCACGGGATGCGATGGCCGCACGGGCTGAAATGGAAAAGCACATCCTGCGCAGCATGGACGATGCGCTGACCTATTATTTATAAGATCAGGGAGGACAAGACAGTGTATACCTGTGCGAACTGTACGGTTCTGGCCTGTGCCAACAACGCGCCGGAAAAGATGCCCAAAAACTGCCCCATGCGGAATGCTTCGGTGATGGAGGCCGCCCGCGCCGGCTACGATCTGCCCGAGAATCACGATTTCTACGTCAACTGTTCGGCCATTGAGGGGCTTGGCTACTGTCAATGGCCCCGCCTGAAGGAGACGGTGGAGTTCTGCAAGCGGATGGGCTACCACAAGCTGGGTCTTGCATTCTGCAAAGGTCTGCGGAAGGAAGCCCGCATCGTGGCCGACCTGCTCCGTGCGCAGGGGTTTGAGGTGGTGTCGGTCATCTGCAAGACCGGTGGCATCTCCAAAGAAGAAGTTGGCATCCCGGAAGAGGTCAAGATCCACCCCGGTGAATTTGAGGCCATGTGCAACCCCATCGCACAGGCAAAGCTTCTGAACGAACAGCACACCGATTTCAACATTGAGGTCGGACTTTGTGTGGGACACGACTCGATGTTTTATAAGTATTCGGACGCCATGGTCACAACGCTGGTGGCCAAGGATCGCGTTCTGGCGCATAATCCCTGCGGTGCCATTTACTGTGCCGAGGGGTATTTCAAAAAGCGGCTGGAATAAAAGAAGGAAAAAACGTGCGATCTCCATCTGCTTTGGAGATCGCACGTTTTTTGCAGAAGGCGGCGGGGGGAGATTTTCTTGTATCCTACTGTTTGTCTGGCGTGCACAAAAATTGGTACATAATCCGTGCAATGCGACAAAACTCGAAAAAAGGGATTGACAATTCTCTGTTTTGGGTGTATTCTCGTGTCGTCAAGTGGATACATTATCACAGATTAGATATAAAAAACAAAAAAAGACGCTGCCGAGATTCTCGGAATTCTAAGGTTCCGGGCAGATCCTTCCAGAACGAAAAAGGGCTGTGAGGGCACAGCACGGCGGCAAAGACTCTGCACAACGAGGTGCAGCTGGGGCGTTCCGAAAGTCAGGGCTGTTTTGCTCTGATGAAATGGATACATTATATTTCATTAAAGGAGGACTCCCCGGTATGTCAGCAGCAACTATCACCCTACTCTTTCTTCTCTTCGCAGTCGTCATGTTCGTGTTTGAGAAGATCCCCCTCGGCGTAACGTCCATGATCGTCTGTATCGGTCTGGTCGTCACCGGCGTGCTGGATGTCAAGACCGCTTTTGCGGGCTTCATCGACAGCAACGTCATCCTCTTTGTCGCCATGTTCATCGTCGGCGGTGCACTGTTTGAAACAGGCATGGCCAACAAGATCGGCGGCATTGTTACCCACTTTGCCAAATCCGAACGCAGCCTCATCGTGGCCATCATGGTCATCGTTGGCCTGATGAGCGGCGTGCTCTCCAACACCGGCACCGCCGCCGTCCTGATCCCCGTGGTCATCGGCATTGCGGCAAAGTCCGGCTATGCCCGCTCCAAGCTGCTGATGCCGCTGGTATTTGCAGCGGCCATGGGCGGCAACCTTTCCCTCATCGGCGCACCGGGCAACCTTATCGCCCAGAGCGCTCTGGGTGAGATCGGGATGTCCTTCGGCTTCTTTGAGTACGCCATCGTGGGCCTGCCCATCCTCGCCGTCGGCATCCTCTTCTATGCCACCCTTGGCATGAAGCTTCTGCCCAACCACCCCGTCTCCGATGATGACTCCTTCGGCGGCGAGCAGGACTTCAGCAATGTTCCCAAGTGGAAACAGGTGCTCTCTCTTGTCATCCTCGTGCTCACCCTGCTGGGCATGATCTTTGAAAAGCAGATCGGCATCAAGCTCAACATCATCGGCTGTATCGGTGCGCTGGCTCTGATCCTCACCGGTGTCATCTCCGAGAAAGATGCCCTGAAGTCCATCGACCTCAAGACCATCTTCCTCTTCGGCGGTACGCTGTCTCTGGCCTCTGCACTGGATAAGACCGGGGCAGGCGCAGAGATTGCAAACATCGTCATTGGTGCTCTGGGCGAGAATCCCTCTCCCTACGTCCTGACTCTGGTGGTCTTCCTGCTCTGCTGCGTCATGACCAACTTCATGTCCAACACTGCTACTACCGCCCTGATGGTTCCCATCTGCCTGAGCATCGCACAGGGCATGGGTGCCGACCCCCGCGCAGTCCTGATGGCTTGTGTCATCGGCGGCTCCTGCGCTTACGCGACGCCCATCGGTATGCCCGCCAACACCATGGTGGTTTCCGCCGGCGGTTACACCTTCAAGGATTATGCCAAGGCTGGCCTGCCCCTCATCCTCATCGCAACGGTTGTCAGCATGGTGATCCTTCCCATCGCATTTCCGTTCTTCCCGCAGTAAAGCGGACAGGAACGTTGAATATGAGTGAACCAACGCGCAAAATGTACCAAAGCTAAGGAGGCATTGGAATGAACAAGCAAGAACAGGTGCAGCAGATGACGACCTACATGGCGAACTTTGTGAGCCATATCGCCAAGGTGCTGCCGGATGACATCATCAAAAAGCTGGATGAGCTGGGCGCACAGGAGGATGCTCCTTTGTCCAAGGTCATCTACGAGACCATGAAGCGCAACCAGAAGCTGGCCAAGGAACTGAACCGCCCCAGCTGCCAAGACACCGGTGTGCTGCAGTTCTGGGTAAAGTGCGGCGTGGACTTCCCCCTCATCGGTGAGGTGGAGGGTCTGCTGAAGGAAGCTGTGGTCAAGTCTACCTTTGAAGCACCTCTGCGCCACAACAGTGTTGAGACCTTCGATGAGTTCAACACCGGTTTGAACGTGGGCAAGGGCACTCCCACCGTGTGGTGGGATATCATCCCGAACAGCGACAAGTGCGAGATCTACGCTTATATGGCAGGCGGCGGCTGCACCCTGCCGGGCAAGGCCATGGTTCTGATGCCCGGTGCAGGTTACGAAGGTGTGACTAAGTTCGTCATGGATGTCATGACCAGCTACGGCATCAATGCCTGCCCTCCGCTGCTGGTGGGCGTGGGCGTTGCCACCTCTGTTGAGACCGCCGCTCTGCTGTCCAAGAAGGCTCTGATGCGTCCTCTGGGCAGCCACAACGAGAACGAGCGCGCAGCCTATATGGAGAAGCTACTGGAGGACGGCATCAACTCCATCGGCCTTGGTCCTCAGGGCATGGGCGGCAAGTACTCCGTCATGGGCGTGCACATTGAGAACACTGCCCGCCATCCTTCTGCCATTGGCGTTGCCGTCAACGTGGGCTGCTGGAGCCATCGCCGCGGCCACATCATTTTTGATAAAGACCTGAACTACACCATTGATACTCATTCGGGGGTGACTTTGTAATGCTGACCATTAAAGACGGAAAGAAGATCCTTACTACTCCGGTCTCCGCAGAAGACCTGAAGGACATCCATATCGGTGATGTCGTTTACCTGAACGGCGACCTGACCACCTGCCGTGACGTGGCGCACCGCCGTCTCGTGGAAGAGGGCCGCCCGCTGCCTGTGGACGTCAAGGACGCTGCCATTTTCCACGCCGGCCCCATCATTCGCCCTCTGGAGGACGACAAGTTCGAGATGGTGTCTGTGGGCCCCACCACCTCCATGCGTATGGAAAAGTTCGAGTATGAGTTCGTGCAGAAGTCCGGTGTCCGCGTCATCGTGGGCAAGGGCGGCATGGGCCCCAACACCGAGCGCGCCTGCAAGGAGTTCGGTGCCATCCACTGTGTTTTCCCTGCCGGTAACGCCGTTGTGGCTGCCACCGAGGTGGAGGAGATCGTCGAGGCCCAGTGGCGTGACCTCGGTATGCCGGAAACTCTGTGGCACTGCCATGTTAACGAGTTTGGCCCCCTGATCGTTTCCATCGACGCTGAGGGTCGCAACCTGTTCGAAGAGAACAAGGTCATCTTCAATCAGCGCAAGGATAAGGCCGTCGAGGAAATTTGCAAGCACGTTGGCTTCATCAAATAAGATCCAACTGCGAAGCCAGCGTTGCCTATACCCTGCGGAGAGCAACCATCCATCAAAAGCTTCTTCTCCTAAAATGAACTCACTATCACGTTAATTCTAACAACCATATTTGCTTTCACAGATCCAACAGACTTCTTATCATTTACTCCTATCTTCATTACCCTGTTTATCCTGCTTCTCCGCAAAACACCCCGGATGCTGTCTGCCATATCAGCATCCGGGGTGTTGCTATTTGCGGTCAAATATGTGCACGAAAAAAATGCAGACAAAGAAAATCTTGACCGTTCTTTTTGTTCTACACACCTTATATAAAGTTCCTTTGGAAAATTGTATTTTTCGACAAAAGTATAACAAATCCCTTGACAAGCGTGGTCTTTCGGTGTATTCTTTTCTTGTTTATTGGATACATTATCAAATATAAACATTCAAGTGCCACTGCTTTGCATCTGCAAGGTGGAAGTAATCCACAGGAGGACAACCCAAATGAGCCCATTGGAGATCACACTGGTCATCCTGCTTGTAACGATCATCGCCTTTGTATCCGGTAAAGTCCCGTTCTCGGTCATTTCTACCGGCATCATTCTGGCGCTGATCCTCACCGGCATCAAGACCCCTGCCGAGGCCTTTGGCGGCTTCATCAACACGAACGTGGTCATGTTCGTAGCCATGTTCGTCATTGGTGCAGGGCTGACCAAAACGCCCCTGATTGACAAAGCCCAGAGTCTGGTCATCCGCTACAAGGACAATATGCGGATGCTGATTTTTCTTTCCTGTGTGGCAGGTGCGTTTCTGGGCGCCATCACCAGTGCCACCGCAACTGCCGCTATCATGATCCCTCTGCTGGTAGGCATTGCGAACGACATCGGCGTGAGCCGCAGCAAGCTGCTGTATCCTTCTATGGCCTGTGCCAACATTGCCACCCAGATGACCTTTCTCGGTCAGGGTGCTTCCAACATGGCATGGAACGATGTCATGATGCAGGCCGGCGCACCGACACCGCTGCACATCTGGGATTTCACCATTGCGCGCATCCCGATGCTGACCATTGCCATCCTGTACATGACCTTTGTTGGCTATAAGCTGATGCCGGATATTCCCAACGAGCAGTTTTCAGATGCAGCACATACGGCTTCTGAGAGCGAAAAACTCAGCCCCTTTAAGCGCAAACTGGCTGTCCTGATCGTTCTGGTCTCCATTGCAATGATGCTGCTGGAAAATGTCATTGGTGTCAAGATGTATCTCACTTCCTGCATCGGCGCTGCCGCTCTGGTGCTGACGGGTGTGCTGACCGAAAAGGAAGCTCTCAACTCCATCCACCAGCCGACCATTTTCCTGTTTGCCGGTGTGCTGGCTCTGTCGGACGCCATCCAGACCACCGGTGCAGGCGATGTGGTGGCAGACTGGATGATCCGCCTGCTGGGCGATACTACCAATCCGTACATCATTATGCTGGTGTTCTTCCTTGTTCCCTTCATTCTGACACAGGTCATGTCCAATCTGGCTACCCTGACCATCTTCATCCCACTGGTCACTTCCGCCTGTATCCGCATGGGCGTAGACCCCCGTGCTGCCGTGGTCGGCGTGATCACAGCCAGCTGTGTGTCCATCATGACCCCCATGGCAGCTCCCTGCCAGATCATGATCATCGAGCCGGGCGGATACACCTTGAAGGATTATCTCAAGTGTGGTACCCCGCTGGCGCTCATCCTCATTGTCGTGTCCGTATTTTTCCTGCCGACACTTTATCCTTTTGCCTGATTCTATTTTCCCACCGCAGTAGTATGCGCAAACTGCATATCGTAAATATGCCGTTCTGTTCAGCGTTATTTTTGAAAACCGCAATAAAAACAGCAGAAATTTTTGAGCATCTCATAATTCTGTCAAGAGGGCTGGCACCGTCCAGTTCTCTCTCTTTTTGCCAAAGTTTCCCTTGTTTTTCTTGCAAGCTGCCGAAAGTATCGTATTTTCAAAACTTTTTGTTGACACGGCTCGATTTTTGTGGTAATCTATCCCAACAATTTAATATAACATATTTATTTAGAGTTCCAGCTCGGCTCCCGAAGGAGCCGGAGCAAGTTTTTAACTTTCTATCGCTACATAACGAACCCGAACCAAGGCCATCCCGGAAGGGATGGTCAGGTTCAGGTTGTTGTGTGGCGATTTTTTATTGCCAAATCCAGCACCGCACCTTGAAAACCGAAAGACCGTCTGCATGGGATACCCGGCGACGACCCCGCAAGGGAGAGCCGGAAAACGCCGCCGGAAGGGGGCAGGAAAGCCATGCAGGGAGAACGGCGCACTCAACCTCATGTGTTCAAAATGAGCACATGAGGCGAAACGGACGTTTATCTACTCGTTGGGGCAGGAGAAATCAATGTGGACAAAATGTCTACATTATCCACGCTCGCTTTTATCCCGTATTTTGGTGCTTCCCATTCTGGAAAGTACCAAAATACCGTAACGCCTAATTGCTCACACCCAAATCCTCAAAATGGGAATTTGGGCGATTATCTGAAATCAGGTTACGCTTTCCGTAACTTGATTTGTAGCCCCTGCCGAATCAGGTTCCCAAGATGATAACTTGATTGCATCCGTGGCAGAGCCACCGGAGTTCTCATTTTGATAACTTCAGTTTTATCTGTTACACGTCACTCCCACTCCGTAAAAATCAGGTGGTCAAAATGACCACTTGATTCTACCCGTAACGAAATCAGTGGGTCAAAGTGGCCCACTGAAAAAGCCGGACGAGCTGTCCATCGGGACAGCTTGCCCGGTGCAAGAGTGCAGAGGATGCAGTCCTTTGCCCCAGTGATATGATGCCTTGCGTCATATCCTACTGGGTATTATCTGGCGCAAAACGGCGGCAGATTCAGCAGCTCCGCTGCTGCGTTCTCCCACGCCAAGCTGTTGAAACGGAGGAATGTCTATCTGAAATTAACACGACACAACGGACGAGCCGGGACCCACGGCACCTATAACCCCAAACACAATGACCGGAGTTTCAACCTTGCCAACAGTGAGCACATCGACCCGGAACGAGCCAAGAGCAACATCTACTGGGATTGCTTCCACGGTTTCCGTTCGGCTCTCGACCCACAAGACCCGGACGATCTGGGGGCGACCTTCTCGGATGTGGAACGGCAGTTCTATGAGAGCCGCTATTCCAACTTTGTGGAAAGCCAGAACGAGCGCAACGCCAAGATCCGGCACACGGAACGCAACCGCTCCATTCCTGACCTGTTGTCCAGCCGCAAGACATGCCCAGAAGAAACCATCTATCAGCTCGGAACGTTGGATGAACACGCCTCCGCAGAGGATTTGCTCAATCTCGTCACCGAGTTCATCGAGGAATTCAAGGCAAGGTTCGGAGACCATGTTCATGTGCTGAACTGGGCGTTGCATCTGGACGAAAGCACACCCCACATCCACGAACGCCATGTGTTCGACTGCGAGAACAAGTACGGCGAGGTAGCTCCCCAGCAGGAAAAGGCACTGGAAGCACTGGGCTTCGACCTGCCCGACCCGGGCAAACCCCTCAGCCGCCGCAACAACCGCAAGATCACCTTTGATGCCGCCTGCCGGAAGATGCTGTTCGAGATTGCCAAGCGGCATGGGCTGGATCTGGAGGAAGAAGCAGAGTACGGCAACCGCAAGTATCTTGAAAAGCAGGACTTTATCCTTGCCAAGCAGAAGGAACAACTTTTCGCTCAGCAGAACCGGTTGGACGAACTGACCCTCAAGGTCAACGACATGGAGACCCTTCTGGACGATGTTTCGGCAGCAGCCTACGACAAGGCGGTGGAAGTCGTGACGGACGTAGTGCGCACCGAGACCCGGAAGGAAGATATGCGGATGATTGAGGACACGAAAAGGTGGGTACTGTCTCCGGAGCGCAAGGCTCCTAAGGCCACACGGGAGTACACCGCCAAGCATCTGGATACCGTGCTGGACAAGTTCCTCAAGACCATGCAGACCACCGCCACTCGTTTGCAGGAGAAGCTTATGAGACCGGATGTCCGGCAGAAGGGCAAGGAGCAGGTCAAGGAGAAAGCGCGAGATTCCGTTCTGCAATTGCTGAGCCGCTTGCAGGCAGAACAGGCGCGGCGGAAATCTGGAGAGCAGCATACTGCGGAGAAATCAGAAACACGAGGTGATGTTTATTGAGCAAAGAAGTCAACGAAGAACGCACTCCCCGAACCGTTGGAGATGTGAAGGAAATGCTCACCAAGCACTCCAATGGTGAAATCCAGCGGACGATCCAGAACTGTATCACGATTTTGCAGAATGACTATGTGCTTGCCGATGCCATCCGGCTAAACTTGTTGAGTGAGCGCATCGACATCGTAAAGCCTGTGGGCTGGCCTCGCTCCGGCATGACGCTGAACGACACGGACATGAAATATATCCTGCGGAGGATGGAGAAGTACGGCATTTCCAGCGAGAAGAAGATCGAATCTGCTATCCGTATTGTTGCAAACGAGAACCGCTACCATCCCATCCGGGACTACCTGAACGGCCTGAAATGGGATGGAACAGAACGGATAGCCCACGTCTTGCACCATTTTCTCGGTGCTGCGGAGGACGAGTACACTTGCGAAGCCATGAAGATATTCCTGCTGGGAGCCATCAAGCGGGTGTTCCAGCCGGGATGTAAATTTGAAACCATGCTCTGTCTGGTGGGCGGGCAAGGTGCAGGAAAGTCCACCTTCTTCCGGCTGCTGGCAGTCAAGGACGAGTGGTTCTCGGATGACCTGCGGCGACTGGACGATGACAACGTGTACCGCAAATTGCAAGGCCACTGGATCATCGAAATGTCGGAGATGATCGCCACCGCCAACGCCAAGAGCATCGAGGAGATCAAGAGCTTTCTCAGCAAACAGAAAGAAACCTATAAAGTCCCCTACGAGACCCATCCTGCCGACCGTCTGCGCCAGTGCGTCTTTGCTGGCACGACCAACCGGCAGGATTTTTTGCCCCGTGACCGCACAGGGAACCGCCGCTTTATTCCCATCCCGGTGGATGCGGAACTGGCTGAAGTCCACATTCTGGACAACGAGGAAGAATCCCGTGCCTATATCGACCAGCTTTGGGCAGAAGCTATGACCATCTACAACAGCGGCGATTATAAGCTGGCGTTCAGCCCTGCCATGCAGGAAACCCTGCAAGCCCATCAGCAGGACTTCATGCAGGAGGATGCGCAGGCTGGCATGATCTACGCCTTTCTGGAGGACTACACGGGTGACCGGGTGTGTTCCAAGCAGCTTTATGCGGAGGCGCTGGGCAACACCAATATCCCGGCAGAGTGGGAGACCCGTGCTATCTGCGAGATCATGAACACCGGAATTTCGCGCGGCGATATTCAAGGCTGGCAGGCGCACAAGACCGCCAAGCGTTACCCGAAGTACGGCGTTCAGAAAGGCTGGGAGCGCGTAACCAGCCCCGAAACCGGGGCTGAAAATTTCTCCGAAATAACGGATGCGGAAGCCCAGCAGCTGGACTTCCCCTTCTGATGGATAGTGGTTACACGTCTGGTTACAGATTCGGTTACAACTCAGTTACGGCGGAAAAGCCGCACGACTGCTACGTTTTCCTCTTTCTGTAACCATGTAACCTTAAAAAGATAAAAAAAGTATAAAGTGCATCGAACGGCCTGTGTGCAGAAAAAGAGAGTTTTCCTACCCGGTTACAGGCGTTCGGTTACAAGGAATTGGAGGTCTGCCTATGAATATGAATCGGCCTGACACGACCGAAGATGTGAAACCTAAAGATTATACGAATAAGTCCTTGCAAAAGGACTCGAACCCGGTTACAATGAAAGCGTCCAAAACTCCTGCCATTGAATCTTCTGACCAGACCAAAGCAGCCAAGCTCGAACCCCTTGTTTACCGGGTAGAGGAAATCGCCCAGCTTTTGGCGATTTCTCCCCGTGCGGCGTACAACCTGTGCAACACCACGAAAGATTTCCGGGTGCTGCGCATCGGCACCAGCATCCGGGTGAACAAGCAGAGCTTCGACAACTGGTTTGCAGCGGTCTGAAGGAGGTAATCTATGGCATCTATCATGAAGCGCGGAGATTCCTACTCCGTCCGTTACAAGTACAAAGACCATTCCGGCAAGCCCTGCGAGGGATGGGAAAGTTTCAAGACCAAAAAGGAGGCGCAGGAGCGAAAGATCACGGTCGAGAAAGAACTGCTGGACGGCACGTTCCTCGTCCCCGACACCATGACGGTGGAGGAAATGCTGTACAAGTGGATCCCGATCCAGTCCACCAAGCACAAATGGTCCCCCAAGACCTACACCCAGTCCGTGGCGATGGTGCAGAACCTTATCGTGCCGTATATCGGGAATCGGAAGGTGCAGGAGCTGCGCACCTATGACATCGAGAAGTTCTATGCCACCCTTGCCAAGACCCCCTGCGGGCAGTATGTGAAGGGTATCAAGCAGAAACTTTCCGAGAAGCAGAAGAAGCGGCTGCTGTCCAGCACCTCTATCCACGAAGTCCACACGCTGCTCAAGACCGCATTCTCCTATGCGGTGGAATGGGACTTGATCCACAAGATTCCCCTGCCCCGTGATGCCCCCAAGGTCAATATCGAGGAGCGCACCATCTGGGACGAGAAAACCATGCTGGCAGCGTTGCAGACCATCGAGAACCCTGCCCTGCATTTGGCGGTGCACATGAGCATGATCCTTTCGCTCCGTGAGGGCGAAATTCTCGGCTTGCAGCCGAGTGATCTGGATTTCGATGCCGCCGATGGGCGCGGCACCATCTCAGTCAGCAAGACCATGCAGCGAGCCAACAAGGACGCTCTGGAAAAGCTCGACCCCAATCAGGTGTATCACACCTTCCCGGACAGGCGTGAGGGAAGCAAATCCTCTCTCATCCTGAAAAAGCCTAAGACCAAGAAGTCCAACCGCGTCCTGTATATGACCAAGCCCTTGAAAGAGGAGCTTCTTGCATGGCTTGAAAAGCTCAAACAGGACGAGCAGAACGTCCCAGAGAAGTACAGCAACTGCGGGCAGCTGTTCCGGCTCCCGGATGGTCTGCCCATTGCGCCGGAGCTGCTGACAAAGTGGTACCGCCTGTGGAGAGCCGAGCACCCGGAGTTTGAACAGATCGTGTTCCACGGCCTGCGGCACTCCAGTGCCACCTACCAGCTCTTGCAGTCGGACGGTGACTTCAAATCGGTGCAGGGAAACACCGGTCATGCAACCGCCGCCGTCCTGATGGACACCTACGCCCACACGCAGGACAAACCCCGACTGGAACTGGCAGAAAAGATCGAAGCGAACTTCTACAACCAAGACCTGACTCCGGCAGCACCTCAGCCCCGGCAAAATGAAAAGCTGGCGGCAACAAAAATCTCCGGCAAGGAGATCCTTGAAGCCATCCGGCTGATGGATGCAGACGAACGCAGAGAATTGACGAGAGCCTTGTTTGCCTAACTTCTCTTCTTTTTATGCAAAGGAAAGCAGGCTGTGCAAACCTTGCGCAGAAAAGCCCCCGATTCGGGCAAATGTGCAAACGGTGTGCAGAAAGTGTGCAGTCGCTTTCCTACATAAAGAAAGAGCGTCAAATCTTACGATTTGACGCTCAAAATTTGGTGCACCTCCAGGGACTCGAACCCTGGGCCCACTGATTAAGAGTCAGTTGCTCTACCAACTGAGCTAGAGGTGCATATTGTCAAGATGCGGTTTCTTCATCCTGACAACTATGAGTCGGCGACTACCTATTTTCACAAGCCGTTTCCAGCTAACTATCTTGGGCACGAGTGAGCTTAACTGCTGTGTTCGGAATGGGAACAGGTGGAACCTCACCGTCATCGTCACCGACCATATGACTG
>ENA-OQOA01000041-OQOA01000041.1-human-gut-metagenome-genome-assembly--contig:-NODE-41-length-70371-cov-7.216844_pt1 | contig 70371 bp, 74 predicted proteins | sample MGYA00242633_ERZ504888 | MGnify/ENA primary metagenome ERZ504888 (study PRJEB26092, sample SAMD00036372) | human gut metagenome | host: Homo sapiens | study: EMG produced TPA metagenomics assembly of...
CTGTCTTAGATACGAAAAATAAAGTGAAAGACAAGGCAAATGCTGTCAAAGAAAACATCAAGGATATGCCGACACAGACCGCTTATGCGGTGTATTCCGCAAAGGAAAAGGCAAAGTCCAGCGTGTCTGACTTTAAGCGTGGCATGGTGCAGGAACAGCAGTCCAGACAGACGGGACGATTGGAAAGACAGGAACAGCATAGACAAAATATCGCTGACAAGCGTATGGAGCTTCAAAAGGCACAAGAAGCAAGGCAGGCACAGCGAAAGGCTGACGGATCAGCGACAACGGGAGCTACCCGTCCCCATGAGCGACCAGCCACAGCTTCAACCATTCCAAAACCGAGAGCAGAAAAAATGCAGGAAGTCAAACGTCCTGCCACAGCGACCACTTCAAAGATAAGTGAGCCAGTCAAGACAAATGTTATCAAAGAGCGTCCGTTATCTTCTGGTGCTTCTGATAGAAAAGCGACCCAGCCTACACAGACAGTACATAGGCAGAATGTAGAAAAAAGTGGTATCGCAGGAAACACGCCAGAATTATACCAAAGACCGCAGGACAAAGGTTCAGCAGACGCAAACCGTCCAAAAGAACCAGCAGACAACAGAGAAAACCCGTAACCTTGTAACGAAGAAAGGACAGAAGAAAAAATGAAACTGAAACATATCGCTCTCATCGGCAGTCTGTTTCCTATCCTCTTTTCTCTGGTGCTTTTCTTTGGGGTGTTGATTAGTGCGGACAGCGACGACGAGAACAGCAACTTTTCTTCTGGCATTACGGGTATGAACTTATCCGCAGAAGTCTTGAAACATCAGCCTATGGTAGAAAAGTACGCTAGAGAATACGGCATTTCCGAGTATGTCAATGTGCTACTTGCTATCATTCAAGTAGAAAGTGGCGGTACGGCAGAAGATGTTATGCAGAGTTCGGAAAGTCTGGGGTTACCACCCAACTCTTTAGATACGGAAAGCTCAATCAAGCAGGGGTGTAAATATTTTGCGTCCCTGCTTTCTTCCTGCAAAAATCAAGGTATCGACGATTTGAATGTAGCGATACAGTCCTATAACTATGGCGGTGGCTATGTGGGATATGTGGCAGGAAAAGGAAAGAAACACACCTTTAACCTTGCAGAGAGCTTCGCTCGTGAGAAGTCGGGTGGAAAGAAAGTAACCTACACCAACCCGATAGCCGTTGCGAAGAACGGGGCTGGCGATATGGCTATGGAAATATGTTCTATGTCGAATTAGTCAATCAATATCTGACCGTGGCACATTTTGATAATGCAACGGCACAAGCGATTATGAATGAAGCGTTGAAATATCAAGGCTGTAAATATGTGTATGGTGGCAGTAACCCGAACACTTCCTTTGATTGTAGCGGACTTGTTCAATGGTGCTATGGAAAAGCTGGTATCTCCTTGCCGAGAACAGCACAAGCACAGTATGACGCTACCCAACATCTTCCGCTTTCGCAGGCAAAGGCTGGGGACTTGGTGTTTTTCCATTCCACCTATAACGCTGGTTCGTATGTAACACACGTCGGTATTCTTGTTTCGCCGACACAGATGTACCACGCAGGAAATCCGATAGGATATGCAGATTTAAGTAGTAGTTACTGGCAACAGCACTTAATCGGTGCAGGACGAGTAAAACAATAGAAAGGACTTGAAAATATGTTTAAGAAGAATAAGAAACAGACAGAAAATGTCAAAGAAAAAAGGTGCGTACTGTCAAGGTAGGCACACATAAGAAAACCGTGATTGCGTTGTGGGTGGTGCTTCTCGCAAGCGTGAGCTTTGGGGTATATAAAAATTTTACCGCTATCGACCAGCACACCACCCATGAAAAAGAAATCATAGAGCTTCGCTTGCAGGACACCAACGGGATAGAAAATTTCGTGAAGAACTTTGCGAAGTCCTACTACACATGGAATAACAGCAAAGAAGCGATTGAAGCAAGGACGCAGGCAATCAGCGGTTATTTGACAAAGGAATTGCAGGACTTAAATATAGATACCATTAGAACCGATATACCTACCAACTCCACGGTTACAGATGTGATTGTATGGAGTATCGAACAGTCGGGAACGGACACTTTTTCTGCTACCTACGAAGTAGATCAGCAGATAAAAGAGGGAGAACAGACAAGCAATGTGAAAGCAACCTATACCGTAAAAGTTCATGTGGACGCTGACGGGGATATGGTAATCGTTCAGAACCCTACCCTTGCACCAGCAATCGAAAAATCAGACTACGAGCCTAAGACACCAGAAGCAGACACAAGCGTAGACGCTGATACTGTCAATGACGCTACCGCATTTTTGGAAACATTCTTTAAACTGTACCCGACAGCCACAGAAAAAGAGCTTGCTTACTATGTATCGGGAAATGTAATTGAACCTATCGGCAGGGACTATCTTTATTCTGAATTGGTAAACCCAGTATTTACAAAGGACGGGGACAATGTGAAAGTTAAGGTTGCCGTGAAATTCCTTGATAATCAGACAAAAGCGACGCAGGTATCGCAGTATGAGCTTGTGTTACAAAAAGATAGTAACTGGAAGATTGTAGGATAAATGATATAAAAAGACCGTAGCCTGTAATACACATTTATGTGCCTTACAGCTACGGTTATTTTTGAAATTGATTGCGTATATCCTTGTCTTTACGAAACGCTATTTTAGCGGACTTCATTAAATCTACTAAGAAACGTACTTCGTATTCATCACAGTCTGAAAAAATATCTTTTGCTTCTTTTTCAAAAATGATTTTAGAAGCAATCACATTATCGCATAAAAGAGTATCGACTGATACAGAAAGTGCATTGGCAATCGCAATCAAGGTTGGTAAACTGACTTTTGTTTTTCCTGTTTCTACATTACTCATGTGAGCTGGTGTAATGTCTATAAGGTCGGCAACGGTTTCTTGTGTTACGCCCTTTTTAATTCTTGCAATTTTAATACGCTGTCCGATTGCTTTGTAATCAACTTCCACAGTTTCCTCTCCTTTCCTGCTTTTTTATATTGTAACCATTCGCAGAGTGTAATATAATACTCTGTGTAAATGAACAATTTATTTAGTATATATTCGGACTAAAAAGTTTAAAATATGGAAGAATATAAATGCAAAGGGGGTATGTCTATATGTTAAAATTTCGTAAAAAGGATAGCAAAGAGCTTATAAAAAGAATGGCTAAAACAAATGGCTGTTCGGTATCTGAAATTCGCAGAGAAATGCAGTATGCTATTGATGAAGCTAGAAATAGTGATGACCCAAACAAGCAAGCGGAATTTCAACGCTTATTTGGAAATAAGATACCCAGTCCAGAAGAATTTATTTGTGTAGTTAGCAAGAATTTAAAATTTTAGTAAATACGGAGCATGAACAATGAAAAAAGCAGAAATGCAGGAACAGGAATTTTTAGAAGTTTGTTCTTCTTACGACCATGACCTTTTAACTGGAAAAAAGAGAAATGACATTGAAAGACTATGAACGAATTACTTATTTAGTTAGTTCTCTTGGGTATAGTCAATATCTTCAATTCCTTATTGGAAAATATATGGACTTAGCACAAGCTGACGAAGAACGAGAAGAAAGAGAACATGAAATATATTTGGAATATCCAGAGTATTATGAGGACGAGAGAATTTTGGAAGAAGAAGAAAAATGGCTGGAAGAATTTTTAAATCAACTTCCAGAGAAGAAAAGAGAATATTTTGAAAAACTTATAAAAGAGAGTTAAAGCTACTAAAAAAGTTACTGTATTCAGATGTTCTGATCACAGTAACTTTTTATCATTATACAAGGGAAAACAAATGCTAATAGACAAAATATTTTTTTCGTAACTTACATTTTCAATTTTACCGTCAATCTTTTTCAGCAATTCCTTTACAATATACAAGCCCAGACCAGAACTTCCTTTGGTGCGTGATTTATCAACAGTATAAAACTTGTTAAATAATAAGTTTACATCAATATCATCAAGGGATTTTGTTGAATTTTTAATTGTGAACACTCCTTTTTGATTGATAGAAACTTCAATGTAATTATCTGAATAACGAAGTGCATTTACAATTAAATTTTCAATAATTCGTTTACAGATAAGGTTATTTCCGTATATCCATACAGGAGTATTTTCTGTTTGAATGGTTGGTTGGATTTCTCTAAATTCATAATACTTTTCAATTAAGCAATCTGTAACAATTCTATTTATGTCAACACGCTCACATTCAACATCAACTTGCTCATTTTCTATCACAGATAAATCAAAAAACTCTTGTACTAAATCCGTGAGATAATCTGTTTTTGCCTTAATGATTTTAATGTATTGTCCTTGTTCCTGTTTATCTTCACATTCTTGCAGAAGTGTTAAATAGCCTTGTATAGATGTCAAAGGTGTTCTTAAATCGTGGCTTATATTAGATATAGACTGTTTTAACTGTTCTTCTTCCTGCTTAATTTGAACCTGTAATTTTTTATGTAGATTATCTTTTTGATTGATTGCATAAGCTAATTCTTCAATGTCCCTATTTGATAAAGATACTCGTATTTTCTGTTGTTGCTTTATTTGCTTATTTATGTTGCGAATTGTTCTGATAATAGAGAATAAGGAAAATGCTAATATGAAAATAAAGCAAATCAATAAGAAATATAACATATTCGCATTTCCCCTTTCTGTTATGATTAGCGTATTTCTTGCTTTCTTAGTATCAATGCTGAAACAAGAAATGTAATAATTACAGTTCCCACGAAATAAATCAAAATATTGATTTCTAAATTATTTATCATATTATAAGAACAGGTATTCATCCAGTAATACATAGGATTTATTTTTAAGTATGTTAGAACTCTCCATGATTGAGTTGACATATTATCCCATGTCATCATATAGATAAGCGGTCCGCTAAATGTAAACAATGACATAGCACCTACAACGATTGCTGTATGTTTGAATATTACACATAACATAAGTGTAATTCCGATAAATGCTCCCATAATCATGCAATTTAGTCCTGCAATTTTCAGCATTGGAAACAGTTGTATTGGAATATTAAATTTCGCACATTCTATTATAAATGCAATCATAATAAATGAAAAGTATAGAAATATACTGGTAATCGAAATCACAATATATTTCGCAACAAAAAACTTAATTCGGCTTTGTCCGCTTGCGATTGCAATTTTAATTGTTGAATCCGTATATTCTCTTGAAAAGAAAATGACAGAAAATATAAGAACAATCAGCCAGAAAAATACAGTATAAGATGTGGCTGTCCTTATTATTTCTTCAATCAATGGGTGTGCTGTATCGCTATAAGCACGAGCAAGAAATCCAACAGTTTCTCCTATTTTCCATGTTTCGTCTAAACTTGAACTTGATACCACAAATTGTTGCTGACCGCCTATGGAGAAAATTCCAAAGACTGCTAAAATCAAAGCAAAGGTTAAGTACAATGCCTTTGTATGAAATAATTTATAAAATTCTGCTCTTATTTGATTAAACATTTTTTCGTCCCCCTATTAGATTTTCAAAGTATGTTTCCAAATTTTCTCCTTGCACAGAAATTTCATCAATAATAACTCCATTACTGGATAGTAATTTAGAAATCATTCTTACATTATCTAAGCACTCGTATATCCGAATAGAATTATCGGGGTAAACGGAGTAATTGTTAATATTTCCCTTTTGCTCTAATAAAAGAGTGGTTTTTTGGATATTATCTGTCCTTAAACAAATATGGCGTTTACATTCTTCGTTCAATTCTTCGGCAGAAATTTGTTTCAAAAGTTCTCCTTTATGAAGAAATCCGTAACAGGTAGCAAGCTGATGTAATTCACTTAATATATGGCTGGATATTAAAATCGTTACCTCTCGTTCTTTTACTAATTTTTTAAGAAGTTCTCTTAATTCAATAATTCCCGTTGGATCAAGTCCGTTGACGGGTTCGTCCAAAATCAAAAATTCTGGCTCACCTAATAATGCAACACCTAAAGCAAGCCTTTGTTTCATTCCCAAAGAAAAGTTTGCCACTCTTTTTTTGCCAGCATTGGATAAACCTATCAACTCTAAAGTATCGGCAATACACTCTTTGTTTGGAATACCACGCTGTATCCTTTGCACCTCTAAATTTTGTGAAGCTGTCATATCCTTGTATAATGCAGGCATTTCAATCGTGCAACCGATTTTTGTCCTTTCATATTGCAGATTATCTGTATGTCCAAACAGGATTATTTCTCCCTCACTCTTAAAATTAAGTCCCGTTAATAATCGGATTAGAGTTGTTTTTCCTGCCCCATTTTCGCCTACAAGACCGTAGATTTCTCCTTTTGGAATAGTTAAGTTCACATTCTTTAAAGCATAGAAATCTTTATATTTTTTGCTTAAATTTTTTGTTTCGCATATAAATTTTGTCATTCTAAACACTCCTTTCTATGCCACTATATCTGATAAGTCTAAAGAAAATCTAAAGTTATTTAATTTTATAACCGATTCCCCAAATAGTTTGTATATAATCTTCATTTGTAATTGCCTTGATTTTTTTACGAATATGACTGATATGGGTATTTATCGTATCATCATCATAAGCATAAGTTTCATTCCAAATGGATTCATATAAATTTTGCTTTGAAAAAATTTTTTGCGGATATTGCAATAATAGTCTTAAAATCTTTAACTCGGTTGATGTAAAAGATACTAATACCTCTTTGATATAAACTAGAGAGTTATTGATTGCAATATCTCTATATGTCAAAGTATCATTTTGGCAGGACGTATTTGAAGTTCTTTTCAAATTTGCCTCAATACGAGCAAGAAGCTCATGCAGGTCAAACGGCTTAGTCATATAATCATCAGCACCTAATTTTAATAAATCTATTTTTGTCTGTACCATTGTTTTTGCGGAAACAACAATGACAGGAGCATTTGTAAATTTACGCAATCGCTGCAATACATCATTTCCATTTAACTTCGGTAACATAATATCAAGTATTATTAAATCTGGAACAAGCGATTTACATAATTCTATTCCCTCTGCACCATTCAAGGCATAATGAACGATATATTTATTATTTTCTAAGAATTTTGCAATCATATTGCAAATGTCTATATCATCTTCAATAATAGCAATTTTATTCATGTGATTTCATCTCCTTTAATTAGATATTGTACCATAAGGTTTTTATGCTATCCACATGAAACAAAGAAGTCTATGGTACATTTAGAAATTATTTAGAAATATACTTTATGATTTTGGAAAATAATTTTGATGTGTAAATTAGGGAGTATGTTTCATGGAATGTTTTAAAGAAATTTATCGGCTATAAATGGAAAAAGCAATCAACAAAATCGTTAATTAGATATATAAATTCATTCGCTCGTGCAAACAGTCTGTTTTGTGCGGGCTTTTTTCATTCTGGAAAAATTTTGGCTTTTTTGAGTTCTCAACTTAACAAATCACACCTGCCGTTCCCTATATGGTGCGGAAAGAGGGAGAACCACTTTTCACGTCATAGCGGAAAGGGGGTGAGATTGATGAAACCGTCTGACTTCCAGAAAACAGTTCAATGCCGTTTTGAAAGTTGTTTGAAGAAAGTTGTCCGTCATGTTGTTAAGGACTACCAGCAGAAATTAAAACGACGACAAGAGAAAGAAACGCTCTTTTGCGAACTCCCAGAAATCGTTGTAGAAAATCTGGCTGTCTGGGACGATTATGAAACGGACTATACGATTTTCAATGTATGCGGTCACGATATTCGTGTTTATGATGATGAATTGGCAGAAGCCTTGAAACAGTTATCCGAGCGTAACCGTGAAACTTTGCTGATGTATTATTTCTTGGAAATGAACAACGAAGAAATTGCAAAAAAACAGAATATTTCCAGAAGCGGTGTATTCCAAAAATCGGCACAACTCATTGGCACTTATGAAAAAATTACTAAAGGAGAAACAGTAAAAATGAAACAAATACTTAAGAAGCCGTCCTACTATTTGCTTTCACAAGCAATGGACGGGGACGAAAAAGCGATTGAAAAGATACTGGCATTTTATGACCCGTACATATCAAAGTGCTGTCTGCGTCCACTCTATGATGAATACGGCAATGTCTATATTGTTGTAGATATGGAGTTAAAGGGACTTATCAGAGAAGCACTTATTAAAATGATTTTAGGGTTTGATATTGCCTTAGAAATCGAAGAAGAATAACAAGCAGTAACCGCAGAGCATGATTTGTTCAATCCCCTCTTTCCTGCTCTGCACCTGCTTTTACATGAAAGTAACACGCTTTCGCCACAGCTCTTTGCTACGAAAATAAAACACGTAGCAAAAAACTGAACCTTGACAACAAATGTTTTCAACAATTATGAAAGCATCACTATAAAGCAGTCACAGTATTGGCTGCCTGTAGTGAGAGATTGATCGTATTTAAGAAAGGCTAGCTTTGAGCTTCCACATGATAACCATGCTTTTCCAATTCCCGTATATAACGAGAAAGCTGTTTTTGTTCACAGTGCTTACGTCTTGTTTCAAAACAGGATTCGTCAAATACAGTTCCTTGTTTTAACATTGTGTAGATGATGACAAGAAGTTTTCGGGCAAGTGCGACAATCGCTTTTTTGGCTCCTTTTTTCTGTTTGATTCTCCAGTACCATGCCGAAAGATAAGTGTTGCGTTTCCCTGCAATCACCCAGGCAATTTCGCAGAGCATACTTTTTATGTAAGGATTGCCTTTTGTGACAGAGGTGCTTTTTCGTTTTCCAGCACTTTCGTTATTACCTGGGCACAAACCGGCCCATGAGCAGATGTGTTCCGCAGTTTTAAACGGCTTCATATCAATACCGATTTCAGCAATAATTGCACAGGAAGCAGTTGTGCTTATTCCATAGATGCTATTCAACTGCTCAACCTGCAGGGCAAATGGAGCCATATCTTCCTCGAGACTCGTTTCAATTTCAGCAAGATGTTTCTTTAAAGAATCATAATGAGTCATGAGAATCCTTAAAAATGCCTTTTGGTGTTCTGACAGTGTTCCGTTCACGGACATGAGAATTTCATCAATACGGTTTCTGGTCTTGGTTTTGAGACAAGAATCTAAAGCAGTTTTATCAATCTGCCCATGTTCAATTAAATGCAGAATGATGTTTCTACCCGAAGCGCCAAAAATATCAGAAATAAAGGATGATAGACGGAAGCCGGAACTTTGTAAAAATTTCTCAATCCTGTTCTTCTGTGACGTAATATCGCGGATGACACTCTTACGGTAACGATTTAGATCGCGGAATTCCCGAATTCTTTTTTCGGGAATAAAACTTCCGTTCAAAAGTCCGGCGCGAAGCAAGGTGGAAATCCATTCGGAATCCCGCATATCGGTCTTTTTGCCAGGAACATTTTTCATATGGCGTGCATTTACAACAAGCAGGGTAATGTCACCAGAGAAAGCATCCTCCAGTATTTCATAAATCGGCATCCAATAGATACCGGTGCTTTCCATAGCTACATGATGGCAGTTTTTAGAAACGATCCAATTCCGTAATGCTATCATATCCGGAATCAATGTAGAAAACTCACGGATTTCAGAACGGGTTGGCTTGCCCAGAGGACCAGTCAGGATACATGCAACAATTTTTTCTTTGTGGACATCCAGTCCACAGGAAATTTCCAGAAGGTCTTTCATACAGAACAACTCCTTTACTATAGAATTGGCAGGAGATTTGCCCGAGATAATACGGACTTTGCTACTCGTGCTATTCATAAAAGGTGCGACAATATGCTGTGCTCAAGGGCAAATCATTTACGTTGACAAACGGGGTGCAAATCCTCCAAGGTGCAATCAAACTTAATCCTGCCTAAGACTATTGTAAGGCAAAAAGAGAAGTGAAAAAAGTAGTGGAGTCAGTATCCTATTTTCATTATAGGCTGAGATAAGCTTTCATGATTCGTTGACAACTGAATAAAGCAGACAGATACGTTTGTGAGATAGCGAGCCACGGGGACTGTACGCCACGACCTTTTCAAAAGAAAGCGAGCGACCCACGCAGTGATCCGAGAGCGACTGTTGGAAAAGTCGTTTTGCCACGACCTATCCTCACAGAATAATGATACGTCCGCATGGTGCGGTTCTGCCCACAGGAATGGGAATAGTTGAGATACTAACGGAGCTTTCCAAAGCCGTCTGTCTGCTTTTGTAACATTGTGAAAAATACGCATATTGGATAAGCCTATGTGCGTATGTTGAGAATAGATAGCTGACTAAGGAGGCTGATAACTTGGCTAAAAAAGAACCTGCACAATATATCGTAGAACGGGAATTTTTAGGTAAATTTTCCGTAGAGGAATTGCTTGTCCGTATCGTGAAATCTCATGTAAAAAAAGGACTATCAAGAGGGTAAAACCCTTGAAAACAATGGAAAGAAGCCGTACTTTATGGTATAATATTATCATAGGTACGGCAGTTGAATAGGTGGAAAAATGATTTATCAAAAAGGTTCAAACTTATTTAACGTGGCTATTTATATCAGATTATCACGAGAGGACGGAGATAAGGAAGAAAGCGATAGTGTAGGAAATCAGAGAAAACTTTTAACAGAATATGTGAACAAGCATGATGACTTTATCTTATATGATGTTTATATTGATGACGGTTTTACGGGAACGAATTTTAATAGACCAGACTTTCATAGAATGGTTGCTGACATTGAAGATAACAAGGTAAATTGTGTTGTTGTAAAAGACCTTTCCCGTTTCGGACGAGATTACATTGATACGGGGCGATATTTGGAAAGAATATTTCCAGAGCTTAATGTTCGTTTTATTTCTGTAACAGATAATATTGATAGTATGAAGCAGGCATACGATATGTTACTTCCTATTAAAAATATATTCAACGAACAGTATGCCAGAGATATTTCTAATAAAATTCAAGCGACTGTAAAATCAAAGCAGAAAGCAGGGGAATTTATCGGAGCTTTTACAAGTTATGGTTATAAGAAATCTCCTGCAAATAAAATAAACTTGTGATTGATGAATATGCGTCCGAAGTTGTAAAAAGAGTATTTACTATGTATGCACAAGGAATAGGAAAACAAAGCATTGCCAAAATACTAAATGCAGAGGGTATCCTTTGTCCGTCGGAATATAAAAAGCTCAACGGCGAAAATTACAAAAATTGCAACCGTTTAGAGAAAACTTCTTATTGGACGTATTCCACGATTAAAGTGATGTTACAAAATGAGCTTTATATTGGAAATATGGTACAAGGAAAGAAACATCAACGTATGAGAAGTAAACAGCGTCCAGTTGAGAAAGAAAACTGGATAAGGGTTGAAAATACACATGAACCGATTATAGACCGTCAACTGTGGGATAAGGTACAAAAACTGCTGACGAAAAAACATAGGGATATTGATTTAGAAACAAATAAAAATATCTTTGCAGGTTTTATCAAGTGTGGCGATTGTGGTCGGGCAATGATGAAAAATTTCTGGCGACGTGCTGACGGAAGTAAGTCCTATTCATTCTATTGTGGAACTTACAAAAGAAGTGGAAAAGATTATTGCACTCCGCACACGCTCCCGTTTCAAGTATTGAATGATATTGTGCTGGGAGATTTAAAGCAGATTATCCGCAATGTAGAGAACTTGCAGGAACTTGTAAAATCACAATCTTTCACAGCAACAAAAATCAGAAAATCAACAGACATAGAACTGACAAAGTTAAAAGCAGAGCTTGAAAGAGTGAAGAAGTTGAAAAAGTCAATTTATGAAGATTACAAAGACGAACTGATTTCTAAAGAAGAATTTCTTTCTTATCGAGAGGACTATCAACAAAAAGAAACGCTTTACTCCAAACAGATTGAAACGCTGGAAGAAAAGAAAAAGGAAAGTGTAACAGAAGATGTTTTTGAAACACCGTGGTTAAGGCGGTTGTTGGAACTGAAAGACATTGAAGAATTAGACAGAGATATTATTGTGGAAATGATAGACCAGATAACAGTTTATGAAAACCGCAAACTTAAAATCTCATACAACTTCGGAAATGAACTGGAACATTTATTTTCAAGCGTTTACTGTGAGGACTTGGAGAAAAAAGGCTATCTAATCTCAATACATTTCTAACTCCCCATATATACTGGGGAATACATATCACAATTTTGCGTAAAACTACAACCAGCACACGGGGGAAGTGATCCGGGCGCTGTCTATGAGGGACGCAGGGAAAAGGATGACAATCTTTCCCTCGCCATCGCGGTCGGCGAGCTTCTTTCCCGGCAGGGTGTCTCTGTCATTTATACCCGCACAACCGATGTTTATCAGACGCCGTTTGAAAAGGCGCAGATGGCCAATCAGGCGGATGCCGACTTTTTTATTTCTTTTCACCGGAATTCTTCGGAGGAACCGAACCAGTATACCGGCGTGGAAACGCTTGTCTATGACAACTCCGGCATCAAACAGACAATGGCAGAAAACATTAACGGCGCGCTCTCGGAGCTGGGATTCCGGAATCTCGGTGTCAAGGCACGGCCAGGGCTTGTTGTTCTGCGGCGGACGAAAATGCCGGCTCTTCTGATTGAAACCGGCTTTCTGAACAATGAGCAGGACAATACGCTCTACGATGAAAAGCAGGAAAAAATCGCCCGCGCCATCGCGGATGCAGTGCTTGGAACGCTGGATCTCGAGACGGTCACGGAGGCTGACCGGCGCGCTGCGGAAACGGAAGCCGCCCGTCCGTCCGTTTCAACAGCGGATACCGTCACTGCTTCCGCTTCGCCCCGTCCCACGCCGCCGGAACAGGAAAATCCTTCCGACACACCGGAAACCTTCTACCGTGTCCAGACCGGCCTTTTCCGCATCCGCCAGAATGCCGACCGTATGCTTTACGACCTTCTCGACCAGGGCTATCCCGCTTTTCTTCTCGCCGAGGACGGCTTTTTCAAGGTCCAGGTCGGCGCTTACCGCCAGCTCGGAAATGCCATTCTGATGGAACGCCGCCTGCGCCGCGACGGCTATTCCACCCTGATTACCACCTGAGCGTCTGACGCATCAGTCGAAAAAAGAGCGTGCCGGAATTTTGTTTTCCGACACGCTCTCGTTCTCCTTATAACTTTTTCAGTTTTGCAAACGAAGCAAACATTTTCTTCGTACCAGCCTGGTCGAAGTTGACGGTAACTTCATAATCTCTTCCGCCGTCCACGATATCCGTGACGATGCCGACACCGAACTTGATATGGCGCACCGTATCCCCGATTTCGTAATCGAGTTTCGTCGCCTTCTGCGCGCTGAAGGTTTTCGCCTGTTGCGGCTTCTCGCGGAATGCCTGCTTCATCGCCGCATAGACGCTGCCTCTCGTCGGAATGTCCATCTTCGGCTTCCGGTCTTCGATCTCCCCGCGCTCCCGCTCCAGGGAAATCAGCTCCCGCGGAATCTCTTTGACAAAACGGGACATCTTGTTGTACTGCACTTCGCCGCGGATCATTCTCTGGCGCGCACACGTCAATGTCAGATGCTGCATCGCACGCGTGATGCCCACGTAGCAGAGACGGCGCTCCTCCTCCAGCTCCGACGGATCATCTCCGGTGATCGTCATGTAGCTCGGGAAAATACCATCCTCCATGCCGGCAAGGAATACGTTCGGGAACTCCAGTCCTTTTGCGGAATGCAGTGTCATCAACAGCACGTAATCGCTCTCCTCATCCACCGAGTCGATATCAGACACCAGCGCAACCTCCTGCAGAAAACCACCGAGAGATGGCTGTTCGGCGCTCTCCTCATAATCCGCAATCTTTGAAATCAGCTCGTCGATGTTCTCGATGCGGGCTGCCGCTTCTTCGGTTCCCTCCGCCTGCAGATCTGCTACATAGCCGGTCTCCTCGATGATTTCATTCAGCAGCTCTTTGACCGACAGATAATCTGCTTTCGCGCGGAGTACCTGTAAAAAGGACGTGAAGGATTTAATCTTATTTAAAGACCGCATCAGCCCCGGCACATACTCGGCCTCGAGAAGCGCATCGTAGAAACGGATGCCCTGCTCTGCCTCCCAGTCCTGCACTTTGTTGATCGTCGCCGCTCCGATACCGCGCCGCGGAACGTTGATGATACGCAGTACCGCAAGGTCATCCTCCGGGTTCTCGATCACACGCAGATACGCCAGCAGATCCTTGATCTCGCGTCTCGCATAGAAGTTGACACCGCCCACGATTTTATATGGAACATTTGCAAGCAGCAGTTTCTCCTCAAAAAGACGGGACTGTGCGTTGGTACGGTAGAGAATTGCATAATCACGGTACTTCTTTCCCTCCGTGCGGACGCCGCGCGTGATTTCTCCTGCCACGTACTCCGCCTCCTCAAAACCGCTCTGGAACTGCCGCAGATCGATCAGGTCACCCTCCGGGTTCTCTGTCCACAGGCGTTTTGCTTTTCGTCCCTGGTTATTCGCAATCACTTCATTTGCCGCATTCAGAATATTCTGCGTGGAACGGTAATTCTGCTCCAGTTTAATGACCTTCGCATCCGGGAATACATGCTCAAAACTCAGAATATTTTCAATATTCGCCCCGCGGAATTTGTAGATCGACTGATCATCATCGCCGACAACGCAGAGATTGCGGTATTTTGCCGCCAGAAGGCTCACAAAGCGGAACTGAACCGTGTTGGTATCCTGATACTCATCGACCATGATATAGCGGAACTGCTCCTGATAATAGTCGAGCACTTCCGGGAACTGCTGGAATAATTTTACGGTCTGTACCAGCAGATCATCGAAGTCCATCGCATTGTTTTTCTTTAACTCTGCCTGATACTCCGCATAAACTGCCGCATACTTCTGCAGCTTCCAGTCGATTCCCGCGTCAATCCGGTACTGGTCCGGCTCAATCATCTCATCCTTTGCGGACGAAATTGCCGCCATGATCGCACGGTCGCGGTACAGTTTCGGATCCATCTGGAGCCGTTTCATGATGTCCTTGATCAGCGATTTCTGGTCATCGGTATCGTAAATTGCAAAATTGTTGGCGTATCCCAGACGTTCAGCATGGCGGCGCAGAATCCGCACGCAGCTGGAATGGAAGGTGCTGACCCAGATCCGCTCCGATCCGTATCCCACGATTTTATCGACACGCTCACGCATTTCTCCGGCGGCCTTGTTCGTAAAAGTGATCGCCATAATATTCCACGGATTGACGCCTTTGTCCCTGATCAGGGAGGCGATGCGGTGCGTCAGTACCCTCGTCTTTCCCGAACCGGCACCTGCAAGGATCAGAAGCGGCCCTTCGGTGTGCTCCACAGCTTCCATCTGCATCGGGTTTAATCCTGTTTCTGTCTGATTCATGTTCTTTCTCCTTCATCTGCTTCGAATCTTTTCACATGCATCTCAGTATATAACAAATCCGCCCCGGTTACAAGTAAGAACGAACATACGTTGCATTTTTATCATGGAAACTTTTTTCGCAAAGTCCTTGCTATCTGGTATTAAAAACTATATAATGGGAACCGTGAGGTGATAACAAATGACGATAGACTCAGATAAAATTCTTCATGATTTACTGAATTCACTGGATTCTCTCGAAGGCATCCGCCCGGGGGAAATCCCGAACATTGCTTTGTATATGGACCAGGTCACGACCTTTATGGACGCACAGCTCGCTTCTTCGCGCCGCTTCGAGTCCGATAAGGTTCTGACAAAAACAATGATCAACAACTATGCAAAAACAAGCTGCTCCCGCCGCCGGTCAAAAAGAAATATTCGCCGGAGCACATGATGCTTCTGGTTTTTATTTACTACTTTAAAAACATCCTCTCGATCACGGATATCCAGACACTGCTCGCCCCGATCACCGATCGGTATTTCGGCACGGAGAGCGGCTTTTCCATCAAAGATATCTACGACGAAATTTTCCAGATGGAAAAAGAAGAAATTGCATCCGTAAAAGAAGATCTTCTGAAAAAAGCGGATGTATCCAAGTCCATGTTCGGCAGCTCACCGGAGGAGGACCGGGAATTTCTCCAGCTCTTTTCGTTTATCTGTCTGCTGAGTTTCGATGTCTATCTGAAAAAACAGATGATCGAGCACATGGTGGATGAACTGGCATCCCTCGCGGCGCCTTCTGATCCGAAAAGAAAATTAAGAACAAACGTGTAATTAAAAAAGACGGCTGCGTTGGAATCGCACCGTCTTTTTGATTTTACACATTTTCTTTCTTTTCCATCCGTTCAAACACCATCTCATATCCGTCGTTTCCATAGCTTAAGGAACGGTTCACGCGGCTGATCGTCGCCGTGGATGCTCCCGTCTTTTCGGAGATTTCCAGATACGTTCTCTTCTCCCGCAGCATTTTCGCCACTTCAAACCGCTGCGACAGCGAAAGCAGTTCATTGATGGTGCATACATCCTCAAAAAAAAGTATAGCATTCTTCCTTATTCTTCAGACACAAAATTGCCTCAAAAAGCTGGTCTACTGCTTCTGAATGAAGTTTCTTGTTCATTTCAAGCCCTCCTGTACGAAAATTAAGCCCCCATCTCATTCTTATAACTCGGAATACTACCATTTTAGCACAGTAAAGTGCGAAATACAAGTCCTTTTATCCCTGCATCAGCAAAGCCTGTACCATCGACTCCCGCTGTCTGCGGTAATCGCTCGGCGAACAGGCCTTTACCGTCTTGAAGGTACGGTTGAAGGCACTTAAAGAAGAGAATCCGGAATTCATCGCCACATCCGTGATACTCATCTTTTTGTCGTACAGAAGCTCCTCTGCGCGTTTGACGCGTTTAGAATTGAGGTACTCATAGAATGTCATGTTCATGTACTGCTTGAAAATTCTGGTAAAGTGGAACTTGGAAAATCCGCTGACCGCAGCTACTTCCTCGAGAGAAAGATTCTCCATGTAATGGACATTGATATAACGGCAGGCGCTTAAAACAGCCTCTATATATTCCTGCTGCTTCATTGCCCCGAACGTATTCTGCGCGTTGGCATCCGAAAAGCCCTTGCGGCCAAACTCTGAAAAAAGCTCTTTGAGGCCGGTGCAGATTCTGTGCGTCATCACTGCGCCCTCATTATCGTATTCCCGCACCAGTTCCAGAATCTGGCTGCGTAGAAACAGATAGAAGGGATCTTCCTCATCCCCTTTTTTGAAGTAGATGGCCGGAAGCCGCAGGAAAATCGTTTCCATTTCTTCCTGATTCTCCACACAGCCCGGTTCCACCAGCATGACAATCCGTTCTCCCTGGGATACGAATCTCATTCCGTGTACAACGCCGGAATTGATCATAATGATGTCGCCCTCTTTGAGATTATAGCTGTCTTTTCCGACAACAACCTCATATTCGCCTCTGGTCGGCATGATAATTTCAATTGCGGTATGCCAGTGCTTCGGATAGCCTTCTGTCACGGTGTTGTGAAAGATTTCAAACGCCGGCGGGTTTGCTGCATTCCGGTCAAATGTTTTCCCATGTTCCACTTTCTTCATCTTATTTCTTACCTCTTTTTATTACAGCAGCTCTGTAAACAGATCTTTTACGGTCGGATAAATCTTTGCAAATTTCTGATACTGGTGCTCATATTTCTCAACCAGTTCCGGTTCCGGCTCGATGGTCTCTGTCACACGAACAATTTTTTCTGCCGCCTCTTCTACGGATGAAAAGACACCGCAGGCAACGGCTGCCAGCATGGCTCCGCCAAGTGCCGGGCCTTCCTCGGACTCAATACGGTCCACTTTGATGTTCAGCACGTTTGCGATCATGCGTCTCCACAGCGGGCTCTTTGCACCGCCTCCGCAGATTTTCGTTCTCTCGATCTGGATGCCGAGGGATTTTGCTACCTCGAAGGAATCGCGGATCGCAAAGGCAACGCCCTCGAGAACAGCCTGGGTCATATCCTCTCTTGTGGTGTCCATGGTCAGGCCGATGAAGGTTCCTCTTGCATCCGGGTTGTTGTGCGGGGAACGCTCGCCCATCAGATACGGCAGGAAGAAGACATTATTCTCGCCAAGTTTTGTGATGTTCTCCTGCTCTTTTGTATATTCTTTTGTGCGGATGATTTCATCCATCCACCATTTGTTGCAGGAAGCTGCACTCAGCATGCATCCCATCAGGTGATAATGGCCGTCTGCGTGTGCGAATGCGTGCAGGGCATTGTGGCTGTCTACGCCGAATTTGCTGCTGGAAATGAATACGGTTCCGCTTGTACCAAGGGAAACGTTGCACATGCCGTCGCCTACGGTTCCGGTTCCGACTGCGGCTGCTGCGTTGTCTCCGGCTCCTGCTACAACTTTACAGGTCTCCGGCAGTCCAAGTTCTGCTGCTACTTCCGGTTTTAAGGTTCCGACAGCGTCAAAGCTCTCATGGAGCTCCGGCAGCATCTCCAGGGAAATACCGCAGATTTCTGCCATCTCTTTGGACCAGCATTTGTTCTTGACATCCATCAGAAGCATGCCCGATGCATCGGAGTAGTCGCTTACGAATGCGCCGGAGAGACGGTATGCCAGGTAATCTTTTGGAAGCATGATTTTGCAGATTTTTGCGAAGTTATCCGGCTCATTTTCTTTTCACCCAGAGAATCTTCGGTGCGGTAAAGCCTGCAAATGCAATGTTTGCGGTGTACTCGGAGAGTTTTTCTTTTCCGATTACGGTATTCAGATAATCGGTCTGTTTTGCGGTACGGCCGTCGTTCCAGAGGATCGCCGGGCGGATGACGTTATCGTTCTCATCCAGGATGACAAGGCCATGCATCTGGCCGCCGAAGCTGATGCCGGCTACCTGGGATTTGTCTACGTCTTTTACCAGCTCGCGGATTCCCTCTTTGCTCTGCTCCCACCAGTCTTCCGGTTTCTGCTCAGACCAGCCTGGATGCGGGAAATACAGCGGATACTCTCTCGATACAATATTTACAATTTTGCCTTCCTCGTCCATCAGAAGCAGTTTGACAGCGGAAGTACCAAGGTCAACACCAATAAAATACATGTCGAATCTCCTTTTTCTACTCTTTTTCAAAAAGGGCGGCAGCAGACCTAGATCTCTGCTCCGCCCTTTTGCTTATGCGTTACTGCATATCTTTCTTATTTTTCAGTGAATCTTCCGGAACGGATTAGCCCCACGGATTCTCTGTCGGGTAACGAACACCCTTCGGCTGGTTGTAGCCGATCTCATCTACTTCAACACCGAGCATTTTGAATACTTCGAATAACGGTTTTCCGAAGTGTCCGAATGCTACTGCGCCGTGATGCGGATAGTTTTTCTCTACCAGTACGTGACGGTAGAATCTGCCCATCTCCGGAATAGCGAAGATACCGATGCTTCCGAAGGAACGTGTTGCTACAGGAAGAACCTCGCCCTCTGCGATGTATCCGCGCAGTTTTGCGTCAGATGTGCTCTGCAGACGATAGAAGGTGATGTCTCCAGGAACGATATCTCCCTCGAGGGTACCCTGTGTTACTTCTTCCGGAAGGGTTCTTGCCATGATCATCTGATATTTCATAGAGCAGAATGCCAGTTTGGTGGAAGCGGTATTTCCGCAGTGGAATCCCATGAAGGTATCTTTTAAGGTGTAATCAAATTTGCCTTTGATTTCGCTCTCATACATATCCTTCGGAACGGTGTTGTTGATGTCGAGGAGTGTTACGGTGTCTTTGGATACAACGGTTCCGATGAACTCGGACAGTGTTCCGTAGATATCTACCTCACAGGATACCGGGATGCCCATCTTGGTCAGACGGCTGTTGACATAGCAAGGAACGAATCCGAACTGTGTCTGGAATGCCGGCCAGCATTTTCCGGTCAGGGTTACGTATTTTCTGGATCCTTTGTGTGCTTCGATCCAGTCTAACAGGGTGATCTCGTACTGAGCCAGTTTCGGCAGGATTTCCGGTTTCAGGTTTCCTTCGCCGAGCTCTTTTGCCATATCTTCTACGACTGCCGGGATTCTCTCGTCGCCTGCGTGTTTGTTGAATGCTTCAAACAGGTCAAGCTCGGAGTTCTCTTCAATTTCTACGCCGAGGTTGTACAGCTGTTTGATCGGTGCGTTACATGCCAGGAAGTTGGTCGGACGCGGTCCGAAGCTGATGATTTTCAGGTTCTTAACAGCTACAACTGCAGTTGCAACCGGTACGAAATCTTTGATCATGGCTGCTACGTCTTCTGCATCGCCAACCGGGTACTCCGGAATGTATGCGTGCAGGTTGCGCAGTTTCAGGTTGTAGCTTGCGTTCAGAACGCCGCAGTATGCATCGCCGCGTCCGCCTACAAGGTCGTCGCCGGTCTCTTCTGCTGCTGCTACTACCATGCAAGGTCCGTCGAAGTATTTTACAAGCAGGGTTTCCTCGGTCTCCGGTCCGAAGTTTCCAAGGTATACAACAAGTGCATCACACTCTGCTTTTTTCAGGTCTTCGAGTGCGTTCATCATGTCGATTTCATTCTCGACGATGATTGGACATTCGTAGATTTCTCCGTCGTATGCTTTTACGACTGCTTTTCTTCTGTTCTCGGAAAGGCTGTTCGGGAAGCAGTCACGGCTTACTGCAACGATACCTAATTTGATTTCCGGTGTATTGTTGATCATTTTTGAAGATCCTCCTTTTTTGGTTTTCTTGGTTTTTGGTTTCTTTTTATGTTCAGAACTGCTCTTTTGGGGCAGTGTTTCTGATTTCTGGTTTTGTCTCTGGTTTTATTTTACCGAGAGGTTTTCTCCTTTGATGCCTGCTACGCTTCCGGCGATGTTTGCATCCGGGTGGCTTAAGAGCCATTTGTTTCTGGCGAAGAGCAGGTCGTCTTCCGGGGTGTGTTTTTCTTCCAGGGTGATGTCGGTATTGGTTCCTTTTGGAAGGACTACGACGCATTTGAAGCCGCTGGCTGCCACGTTGCATGGTGCGTAGTGGAGGGTGGTTGCGTAGACTTCAATGGTGGTTCCGGCCGGGATTAAGAAGGCCTCCATTTTGGATGAGTCGTAGGTGTGGTCTTCGGTGATGTCCTGTTCTTTTCCGAGGATCAGGATCAGGTCGGTTACGGCGATGTTGATTTCGCTGTCGCGGTGGTATTCTACGGCGTTCAGTAAATGGTTGTGGCCGTTGCAGTAGCCGATCTGGATCGGCATGCCGCCGTAGAGGCTGTCGGATACGGACTGGGCGCTTTTGCAGGCTTCGAGGCTTTCAATGGAAGGCTCGTAGACTACGTCGTCGGGACATGGGGTCTCGGACATGGCGGTGATGATGTCGCTGACGTCGAGGTCTTTGATGACTTTGCCGTACTGGCGGAATGCTTCGTCTGTTACTTTCAGAATCTGCATTGTGTTGGTGCTCCTTTCGTACAATTAGTTTAATGATTGAACTAATTGTAATATAGCACTTGTATGTACTTCTTGTCAACATGTATTTGGATGAAAAAACGGACGGGTTGACAAATAAGGGGGAGGTTGGTATACTTTAATACGTTAAAATAATAAGACGCTAGGGGAGCCTTTGGCTGAGAACGTGGGACAGGGATAAGCTCACGGACCCTCACTACCTGAACGGGATAATTCCTGCGTAGGGAAGCTGGAACGTGGTTTCGGAGGTGATTCGGGACTGTGTTTTTATGTGAGCCCCTCCAAGCGGAATGCGAAGGAGGTTTTTTTATGAGTTTTTTTGTTACTGCTGACGGCGGACTGACGACGGCCGGTTATGTTGGATGCGTGGTGCTGATGGTGGCGCTGGTGGTGATTGCTTCGGTTCTTTCTGCTCAGAAGAGTAAGGGGACGGGAATGGATGCAAGGAAGCTGGCGTTTTGTGCGATGGGGATGGCGCTGGCGTTTGTGACTTCGTATGTGAAGGTGTTTGAGCTGCCGTACGGGGGATCGGTTACGTTGTTTTCGATGCTGTTTATTGTGCTGATTGCGAACTGGTATGGGGCGAAGACGGGTATTCTCGTTGGTTTTGCTTATGGACTGCTGCAGTTTATCCAGGGGCCGTATGTGCTGTCGCTGTTCCAGGTGTGCTGTGATTATGTGTTTGCGTTTGCGGCGCTGGGTGTGGCCGGATTCTTTGGAAAGAAGAAAAACGGGCTGCTGATCGGGTATATTGTAGCTGTGCTGGCGAGGGGATTTTTCCATACGTTAGGCGGGTATCTGTACTGGATGGATTATATGCCGGAGAATTTCCCGCAGTCTTTAAAGGCGCTGTATCCGATTATTTACAACTACAGCTATCTGCTGGCTGAAGGTGTGCTGACGGTGATTCTGATCTCGCTGCCGCCGGTGAAGAAAGCACTGCAGACGGTTGCAAGAACGGCACATGGTGCAAATTAAATAGAATTACGTGAAAAAATCCGGGAACGCATGATTTTGCGTTTCCGGATTTTTTACGTGGATATCAAAATTTACTGAGCACTCTCCTCTGCGGCTGTGTCGGCGGCGGAGCTCATGGGGGTGATGACGATGTTTTCTACGCCGATTCCGGTTTTGCGGGTTACGATGTCTTCGATCTGGGCACGCTGTTCCTCGGTTACTTCTTTCATCGGAACGACGATGTCGGCGGTTTCGCCGGTCAGGTTTACAACGACGTCGGTGAAGCCTTTGGCTTCGAGGAGGAGTTCAGTTGCTGACTCTTTTTCTACGAGTTCCGTCATTTCCACCATGCTCTGGACAGCGCTCTGGCGCTCGGTTTCGGAGAGGTTGGTGTTGTTGATGATTTCATTTAAGGTGTCTTTGTTCTGGGAACGGATCTGTTCGCGGTCGATTCTGGCCTGGGCCATGTATGTAGATGCCCCGGCAAGGACTGCCTCTCCCGGCGTTTCGGTGACGGTCCGCGACGAGTCCCCTGCTGTGCCGGCATCCACCTCGTCGGTGATGTCGGTGTCCAGGCTGGAGATGTCTTTTAAAACGGTGCTGGCATCCGCCGTGGTTCCGTCTGCCTTCTCCTTCGTGGACAGGGTACTGTCAGCATAGTTGATGTATCCGGCGACGGCGATCATGATCGCAAGGGCGGTGATGATGACCTGATTTTTCCGGAATTTTTTCTTTTTCCCGGCCGTCTTTTTCGGCGATGGTGTCTCTGCCATTTTCTCAGGTGCATTCATTTCCTGTTCTAATTTTTCCACGCATTTGACTCCTTTACTTCATTTTGACTACTTTAATCTTATTTGCGCCCACCTGAAATAATGCCATCACGGCCTCCTGAATCTCCTGTATCGTCACCGGGTTTCCCCCGCCTTCTGCGATAACGAGCACGCCGCGCACCGCCGGGTACTCCTCGGAAACCACATACGGCGTCTCGGCCCCGTTCTGCGTCTTTTCATAGACAGTTGCCTCATCCTGCGACGCGGATGTAACGCTTCCGGTCTCCTCTCCCTTCTTGTTTTCCTCCGTTGTGCTCCGCGTTGGGACATCTTTTTCCACAATCTTTTTTCCTGTGGATTCCAGCGTCACCACGACGTGCACTGCGCCCACACCGTCCATCTGGGAAAGTGCGTCACAAAGGCGCTGTTCCATCTCCTCCTGCACCGAAAGTCCCGCATCCCCCGCCGGACGCGCAGCCGTCTCCTGCGGCTGTTCTGTCTCCTCACTGGTCTTTTTGTTCCCGTCGGCAGCAGCAGGACAACGCCGATTGCCGCCAGCAGGAAGTACAGCATCCACTGCTCCTTTTTCTGTTTCCGGAAAAACGCCGCTGCCTTTTCCCTCATAGGCCTATTCCGAAATCTCTACCATAATATGCGCCGGATCGGTTCCGTAGACCTCACTTAAAACACTTTTGATCTCTGTCAGCTTTTCATCGAGCATTTCCCGCTGTTTTTTCTGTTCTTCGCGGTAAATGCTCGTCTGCCGCATCGGCGCTTCAATGCGGATCTCTTTTGCCTCACCGGTGTTTCCCGGCTCCAGCGTTACCGAAACGGCTGCCCCCGGAATGCCGCTCTCTGACAGATACATCCGGATCTGGCGCTCCGTCTCTTTTTCCCAGGCGCCCACGTAATACTGTTTTTCAAAGCTTTCTGCACGAATCTGTACATTTTCCATTGCTGCTGCCTCCTCTTCCAGCGTCAGACGGTCGAGCGTCTGCGCCATTTTCTGCTCCAAACCTCCCGCTTTTAGCACGGGCTGGAAAAAAATCAGTACCATCACAATTCCAAGAAAAAACTGAACCGGCTTCTTGTCCTCCTTCTCCGGGATCAGGTTCAGCACAGTTGTCATAAAAATCAGAAAAATTGAAATATTCTTAAGCCACTGCAGAATCTCTTCTACCATGCCGCCTCCCGCCGCTGCCTGCCCAACTACATGCTAGAGCATGTCTGAAAAATCATTTCCGCAATCTGCAAGCCCCAGTTTGCGAAAAGCCTTTTTCAGACACGCTCTAGGAAAAAGTTCCCGCCAGGATTGCAATCGTCAGCAGAAACAGGACTTCTACGGTCAGAAGGAGACGCAGAAGCATCGCATATCCTTTTCCTGCCGCCGCAAGACATCCCGCGATCCGCTTGTCCGAGACGGGCTGCGCCGCCGCGGCGAGAAGGCGGAAGGAAAGACCCGAAACGAGAAGCTGAACGGCGGGGACCATGCCTGCTGCGAGCAGTACCAGCATTGCCGTCACGCCAAAGCAGTTGCGGATCAGCACCGCGGAGCCTGCCACCAACTCGGTTACAGCATTCACCGCATTTCCGATGCCGGGAATCATTCCGGCAGTCCGCCAGAGTGCCATCTGCCGCAGGGAATCGAGCGCCGGTGCGATCAGATTCCGGATCATCTGCATTCCCACAAGTACGCCGAGCGACGATTTTAAAAGGCCGTTCACGCAGGTTTCCAGCAGCTCTGTCATATGGGACAAAATCTCCTCGCCGGAAAGATCGTTTACAAGGGCGATGAGCAGATAGATATGGATCATCGGGAGGACGAGGGCGAGCAGAAGCTTTTCGACAGCCAGAATCACTAGAAGGAGCATCTGATAAAACATCACGGCTGATGATGCACCACCGGCGGCCGCGGCCGCCAGATAGTAGGATGGCGTCAGAATCCGCATAAAAGCGACCAGCGATGTGATGACAGCTTTCAGGTTTTCCCCGCTCGACTGGAAATTTTTCAGAATCAGTGCAAGCGCAAGCAGATAGACCATATAAAAACTGGCGTCCCTGACCTGTTTTCCTTCAAAGAGAGAGGAAAAACTGCCGAGCACCGCGCCTGCCAGAACGAGGAGAAACAGCTCCTTCATCAGCCCCTTCTGCGCAAGGAATGCTGTTTTGGCACAGGAGAGAACGGCATTTCCGGCACGGAAAATGCGGAAGGGATCGCCATCCTGCAAAAGAGAACGCACCGTACCGGCAAAAGAAAACTGCTGGCTGGACAGCAGGCTGTCCACTTCCTGCTGGATTGCATCGAAGTCGAGTTCTGCAAGAAGTTCGTCCTGCGCTGCTGCTGCCTGATCCGTTTCGGTATCCGCTGCTTCGATTTTCTGCGTTCTTCCCGTTCCGAAAATGAGACACAGAAAAAGCAGCGCCATGCCCCATCCGGCTTTTTTACAGAAAATCATGAACCGTTTCCAGCAGAGCGAGCAGCACTGGCATACTGACGGCAAGGACCGCCAGGCGGGCGAACAGTTCAATCTGCCCTGCAATGGAAGAATAGCCCGCATCCTTACAGATCCCGGCGGAAAACTGCCCCACATACGTGATCCCAAGCATTTTCAGCAGCGTATTCAGATACGATGAGTCCACCGGGAGATACGATTTCATTTGTGCGAGCATGCCGAGCAGATACTGCATTTTTCCGACGGTCCCGGCAAGAATGCAGAGGCCGGCACCGACCGTCACAAGAAGGGCAAATTCCGGCTTTGCTCCCTTTACTGTGATTCCAAGCAGCACGCCCGCCGTGCCAAGCGCAGCGATCCGAAGTATATCCATATGATCCCCTCCGTTTTTTCTCCCTGCTCTTAAATTGTAAACAGTTGTTTGATGTCCTCAAACAGCGCGGAAATATAGGGAAGAATCCAGAACAGCACAAGCACAAGACCGGCAAGGCTTGCAAGAAATGCCTGTTCTTCCCGGCCGCTGTGTTTTAATACCTGGCACAGGACCGATACCAGAATCCCGACTGCCCCGATTTTAAATAGAATCCCGACCTCCACGCCTGCTCCTCCGTTTTCAGACACGCCCTAAACCAGAATCAAAATAAAAAAAGGCCTCCCATGATTCCAAGACTCTGACAGAGCCTCTTCCTTTCCGGCAATCCTTTCTGCAGTTCCGCGATCCGCTGCACAAGGCGTGCCTCATACCGGTCCAGATTCGCCTTCTGCATGGCGCGGTCCCCAGTGCCAAGGCTGCATCCGGCCTCCTGCAGCTCTTCTTTTTCTTCTTTTGTAAGGCGTGTATCCGCCAGGTGGACTGCCGTATTCTCTTCCAGAATCGCCGGCAGTGTCTTTCCGTCCGGGCGGCGCATATCCTCGGAAATATCCTGTAAAAAATCCCGGTACGGATCCCGCATCCGCCTTCCCGTCTCCCAGAACGCATCCGGCAGCGGGGAAGCCGCCGTCACAATCTCTCCACGCAGATACTGGATAATTTTCTGCAGTGTTTCCAGATCTTTCACATGGGCCGACAGCGCCGCACTCTTTGCAAAGCCGATCCCGACGCAGGCAAGAGAAGCCGCCAATAAAACTGCAAGCCGCATCACAGAAACGCCTCCCTTCGGTACAGTGTCGTTCCTCTTCCGTCAAAAATAGCCTGTACACTTCCGGCGTGGGGTTTCGCATCCAGCACGATGTACCGCTCGAAAACGTGGGATTCCACGAGGCGGTTCAGGAGAGGCTTCTGCTTCATATCCTCCATGGAATTGCCATGCACGGTCGCGAGCAGCTTGCACCCGCAGTTAACGACGGACTCGATCGCACGAATGTCCTCTCCCGTTCCGATCTCATCGACTGCCACCACATCGGGCGACATGGCGCGGATCAGCATCATCATGCCCTCCGCCTTCGGACAGCAGTCGAGCACATCGGTGCGGATGCCGACATCATTCTGCGCAACGCCGAGATAGCAGCCTGCGATCTCGCTCCGTTCATCGACCACACCGACGGTCAGCCCCGGATACGGTGACTCCCCGTCCGAAATCTGGCGGATGATATCGCGCAGCATCGTCGTTTTGCCGCAGCCGGGTGCGGAGACAATCAGGGTGTGCAGGAAACGGCCGTCTTCCCAAAGGTACGGCATCACTCGGTCCGCGCAGCCCTTTTTCTCATGAGCAACCCGCACGTTGATGCAGGATATATGGCTGATGCCTTTCACCTTTTCCCCTTCGATTACCGTCTTTCCGGCAATGCCGATCCGGTGGCCGCCCTCCACGGTCAGAAAACCCTGCCGCAGTTCATCCTCGTAGGCGTAGAGGGAAAAACTTCCTATGTAATCCATCGTATCGCGGATATCCGTCGGTGAGACGGGATATCCTTTCTCCCACTCCCCGGTCAGTGCTCCGTCCGGGGTCAGAAAGTACTCCTGATCCTTTGCGACCACCAGAAGCGGCGCGCCGGTCCGCAGACGGATTTCCTGCAGGTCATCAGCCAGCAGATCTGTGTTTTTCAGAATTTTCCGTATATTCGCAGAAAACAGGCGCAAAAGTTCCCTTTGCTCCTGTTTTTTCTCTGGCGTAACAATATCCTTTTGTCTTCCTGTCCTTTTCATCTTCACCACCTCTTATCGTTATATATATGAGATGGCGGGACAGGTTATGCACGGTTTTTATGGTTCTATTCTTTTCATGCAGATTTTCACGGGCTCCGCTGCCCAGACAGCGCCTTCATATCCTTTCTCCGGACTGAAATGCGTGCAGAAGCCCTCTTTCTTTTCCGTTCCAAGAGAACCCGAAAGACCGGTTCCCCTCCACTTGCCGTAGCTCTCCTCCTCGGTCCAGATCCGGAAAAACAGCGTTTCAGCATTCTCCGCTGCGGCAAGACGTTTCTGGTCTTCGGCGGAAAAATACCGTTCTGCCATGCGCTCCCAGGCAGCGCGGCGGTGCTGCTGCAGATCCATGCCGATCGGAATGGAAGCAAAAGCGCAGGCAGCGTATTCCCCCGAATGAGAAATATTAAAACAGATCTGCGGATGCCCCGGCAGGTACGGTTTTCCGTGCGCATTCCGTTCGATCGTTATCTTTTCTCCATCCAGCCCGTACTGTTCCTGCATTCCCATCCGGAACAACTCCCATCCGCACTGCGAGAGTTCCCGTTCCAGCTCTTTTTTTCGCCCTCCGGCTGTGTAATTTTTTTCAGATAAACTACCGTCTCCTGCATCCTGCTTCTCCCTCTTCATAGAAAAAGAGACCGCGAAGCCTTTCAACTTTCGGCTCCCCGGTCTCTTCTCGAAAATTCTTTCTTATGCGTTTTTACCGCAGCAGTATTTGTATTTCTTTCCGCTTCCGCACGGGCATGGATCGTTTCTTCCGATTTTTTTGCCTTTGATTACAGTGCCGGATTTTTTCTGCTCCATGTAAAGCGTTTTCTTCTGCTCTTCTGTGAAGATCTCATCCCACATCGGCAGGTTGTACAGCCAGTCTGCTTTTGCGTCTACCATGTTTTTGTACAGAAGCTCTTTATCGTAAGCCAGTGTAACAACGGTATCCTCTTCCATCTCCTCGATCGGGTTCGGGATCACAAGGCTGTCGTTGATGCCGTCCAGGAAACCAACCATGGTCATAACGTCCACTTTGTATTTCTCTGCCAGCTCTTTTACGGTTCCTTTTACCACTTCATCCGGGTTGGAAAGAAGCTGCTCGTAAATGTTTTTCTCAATCAGGAAATAATTGGTCCAGAACTGCTGGAGCTGTTTTTTGTCTGCTTCCTGATTATAGGCGATATCACGCCAATTCTGTAATAAACTCATGTTATTATCCATCCTTTATCTGTTTCTCTGAGCGCGTTTTTTCGCGCCGTCCCCTAGCGGGATTCCGGTTTTTGTAACACGCTTTAGTATATCGGAAAGTCCGCAGAAAATCAACCTTTTTCTTCTTCCTGCTCCAGAATCGGGATTCTGGTATCGCCGAGCGGAATTCCCCTGTGTTCCACCGATGTAGAGAACACGATCTGCGTCTTCGTTCTTCCAAAATGCTGAAGCTGGCCGATAAACTGATCCAGCTCAGATGTCGTGTGGAACACAACCTCCATCAGCATCGAATAGTCGCCGGTCACGCAGTTGCACTCGATCACATTCGGACAGTCGGTGATGTACGGATAGAATTCCTTTTTCCGCACCGGCTCAACCTCCAGATTGATGAATGCCTTGATCCGATAGTCGAAAACCTCCGGGTTCACACTCGCGCGGTAGCCGGTGATCACCCCGTCCTTTTCCAGGCGGTCGATTCTCGCCGATACCGTCGGCGAAGTGAGACTTACCTTGTCTGCAATACTTTTGAGCGGAAGCCTTGCATCTTCCTGCAGCAGTTCCACAATTTTCCGGTCTGCTGTATCCAATTCACGTTTCATTCCCTCTCCTTACGTTCCTCCTGCTCTCCTTTTTCTTTCGGAGGCAGTTTCTTTACCACCGTATTTTCCACGCGGTGTTCTTTGACCCGCATGACCTTGATCCAGAGATCGTCGGTCTCGAGTTCAAACTGGCTGCCGTCATCCGGAACCGCACCGAGTTCGCCGAAAATGTAGCCGCCGAACGTTTCATATTCATCGACCGGCAGTTTGATCTTCAGTTCCTCCGCCACATCATCCAACGAGGCACTTCCCATGATTTTCCAGGTGTCTGTGGAAATCAGCTCAATTTCCGATGGCTGCCCGATCTCCGCCTCATCATTCAAGTCCCCGACAAGCTGCTCGATCAGGTTACGCACGGTGATAATTCCATCCATGCCGCCGTACTCATCCAGAACCACGGCAAAATAATTGCCGGTCTTTTTCATGTTCTGGAACAGCGTGGCAGCCTTGATGTTTTCAGGAACAAAATAAGGCTGTTTGATTGCTTCTTTCATGACATGATCGCGGTCCTTGGTGCGAAGCCGGAAATAATCCTTGGCATCCAGAACGCCGATGATATCGTCCACAGTTTCGCCGCAGACCGGGTAATACGAGTGGCGGCTCTCATGGATGAGCTGCTCCCACTCCTCAATCGAATCCTCCACCCACAGAAGATCCACATCGGTCCTGTGGACGCAGATTTCGTCGATCGTCAGATCATCGAACTCAAATACGTTCTGAATCATATCTTTTTCTTCGTTGTCGATGGTACCTTTTTCGCTGCCGGCATCTACCATCATCCGGATTTCTTCCTCTGTTACCTGATCATCGTCCTCGTTCGGGTCAATGCCGAAAAGGCGCAGAATACCGTTTGTCGATACCGTTAAAAGTCCGACCAGCGGGGCAAAAATTTTCGAGGCGGTGGTCACAAGACCGGATACGCCAAGTGCGATTTTCTCAGAGTTGTGCATCGCAAGACGCTTTGGCACGAGTTCACCGAAAATCAGGGTAATATAGGATAAAAGCAGCGTAATCAGCACGACGGCAATGGCATCCAGCGTCTTTTCCGGGATCTGCACGCCCGCATCCACCAGGACCGAGACGAATCTGCCCGAAAAGTTTTCTGCCGCAAAAGCACTTCCTAAAAATCCAGAGAGAGTGATGACAACCTGTATGGTTGCGAGGAAACGCGACGGCTGCTCCGTCAGACGGAACAGCTTTGCCGCTTTCTTGTTTCCCTCCTGTGCCATTTTTTCCAGTTTAGCGTCGTTACAGGAGACCACAGCGATCTCCGCGCAGGCAAATACCGCATTGACCGCTATCAATACGACCTGCAAAAGAATACTGCCGACTATGTCACTGTCCAAACGATTCAAACCTCCTCATATCTTGCATTAGATTCTTATGCGTTCTTTAAGAATGCTACATAGGCTTTCTTTGCCTCGTAGATATCTGCTTTGCTGGTTACTTCCCACGGAGCATGCATGCTTAATACCGGTACACCGGAGTCGATGACTTCCATGCCGTACAGGGACATGATGTAAGCGATGGTTCCGCCGCCTCCGACATCAACTTTACCAAGCTCTGCGGTCTGCCAGTTTACTTTGGCATCATCGAAAATAGCGCGGAGTGCTCCGACATACTCTGCATTGGCATCGTTGGAACCGCCTTTTCCGCCGGAACCGGTAAATTTGTTGATGACGATACCTTTTCCGAAGAAGGCTGCATTTTTCTTCTCAAATGCTGCTGCATACAGCGGATCAAATGCTGCGCTGACATCAGAAGAGAGCATTCTGGAGGAAGCAAGGCATCTTCGAAGGGCCAGTTCTGTTCCCTCGCCTGCAAGTGCAAGCAGCTCTGCCATGGTGTTCTCGAAGAAATGAGACTGCATACCGGTTGCGCCGACGCTTCCGATCTCCTCTTTGTCTACGAGCAGGCAGCAGGAGGTCTTCTCCGGTGCTTCTACTTCGAGCATTGCAACAAGAGAGGTGTATGCGCATACACGGTCATCCTGGCCGTATGCAAGGATCATGCTGGCATCCATACCAAGCTCACGTGCTTTTCCGGCCGGTACGATCTCAAGCTCTGCTGAGAGGAAATCCTCTTCTTCGATGCCGTATTTGTCGTTTAAGAGTTTTAAGGTCATGGCTTTGACTGCCTCTTTCTCAGTTCCTTCGAGCGGCTGGCTTCCGATCAGAAGGTCAAGGTTTTCGCCCTCTACAACAGTGTTTGCCGGTTTTGTCTGCTGCTCTCTGGAGAGGTGGATCAGAAGGTCTGTCACGCAGAATACCGGATCGTTGTCGTCCTCACCGATCACAACATCAACGACTTCGCCGTTCTTTTTCGCTACCACACCGTGGATGGCAAGTGGAAGGGTTACCCACTGCCATTTTTTGATACCGCCGTAGTAGTGGGTATCGAGATATGTAAAATCCGTTGTCCTCATACAGCGGGTTCTGTTTTACATCGAGACGCGGGGAATCGATGTGTGCGCCGAGGATGTTCATACCTTCGGTCAGCGGTCTTGTTCCGATCTGGAACAGTGCGATGGCTTTTTTCATGCATACGGCGTAAACTTTGTCGCCTGGTTTTAATGCACGGTTTTCTTTTACGTAAGTGTCAAGGTTTACGTATCCAGCCTCTTCCGCCTGGCGCACGCTCTCTTTTACGCACTCGCGCTCTGTTTTTCCGTTGTCCAGGAATGCGCGGTAGCCGGCGTTTAATTTTTCCAGCTTTTTCATATCTTTTTTCTTGTACTCATTCCATGCTGTTTTTCGTTCCATAGCTTTTCTCTCTTTCTGTTTTCTTTATCTGATCCGTGCCGTATTTTTCTGAATCTAATCGGGCTTCCGGTCATGATTGCGATCTCTTTCATTATAATCTGTTTTGACAGGAAACACAAGGACTTTCGATGTACGGAAAAGACAAGGAAGACCCCGCGGCGGACCGTTTTTTGCGGCCGCAGCGGGGTCTTTAAGGGGAGGATAAGTATTTCCTTATTCTTCTTTTGTCTGTCTCATCGAACAGGGGAATTTCGATGATAGTCCTATTCTCCCCGGTATTTTTGTTTTTATACACTTCGTTTTCATCAGCAGCAGAAAAATCCCCGTCCGCCGCAGCAGCAGCAATTACAGATCGCATTGATCGCCATGCACTCGCAGCACCATTTGCCGAGATCGCCGGCGCTTCTCTCATAGCCGTAGCCGCTTCCCATGTCGGAATACCACTGGCCGCTGCCCTGGAGCTGGTTTAAAAGCTGCTGGTACTGCAGATTCTGCGGTTCTAATTTGACTGCCATCTCGGCATCCTGCACGGCATTGATGTTGTTGCCGAGGCGCGAATTTGCGATCGCATGCAGGAAATACCATTTTCCGCTGCGGTCGGAAATGTCGTTCAGCACGTTCATCGCCTCGCGGAAGTGGCCGCTGTTGATGTAGTTGGCTGCCGCCTGCAGCCGCATTTCCTGCTCGGAATTTCCATAATCATTCCGTGCGGAGCCGCCGTTTCCGTACGCGCCGCCGAATGGGTCGAAGCCGCCGAACGGGCCATAGCCGCCGTAAGCATCTCCGCCATACGACGAACCTCCGCTCTGGTACGAGGTGCCGTGCTCGCGTTCATCCATGATCTGTTTGTACGCCTGCTGCACCTGTTTGAATTTTTCTTCTGCTTCTGCTTTATTCGGATTATTGATATTGGCATCCGGGTGATACGTCCGGCTGAGTTTTCGGTATGCTTTTTTGATTTCATCGTCCGAAGCCCCGCGGGACACGCCCAGCACCTCATATGGATCTGTCATCAGTCTTTATTTCTCCTCTTTTTGGCGCTCTTTTGCGCTTTTTCGCATTTCGTATTTTTCCCAGATACCAGCATACAATATATTTCGCAGAATGTCTACATTTTCCAGGATCGGAAGTTTTTCAAATGCACGCGACGCTTCCGCCGTCATCATCAGCAGGATTTTTTCTGCGTTTTCCTCGAAGTCCGGCTGATCTGCGATGGACAGAAACGGGTTGTAGTTTCCGCTCTTTTTATCTTTTTCCACGTCATCAAGCGCATCCATCAGGTAAATGAATTTTCCGATGTAAAAGCCGACCTGGCGCAGATCATCGCTCCAGATGTCCTCCTCCGGAATATAGATCTCCGCCATCACCTCTCCGGTATAGCCTGCCGCAAGATCGAGGTCTGGATTGTTTTCCTTCTCGCATGCATGCAGCTTTTCGAGGTAATCCTGCACTGCTTTCGTCTGGCGCGGATACGATGCCTCGATGCGTGTCACAGATTTTTTCAAAGCCTTTGCCGCTGTAAACGCCGCGTAGTTTTTCTCGTCCTCCCAGTCATCCAGCAGATTGTAATAGGCGAGCAGCACGTTCATGTCTGCGCAGTATTTTGTGTATTTATTCCGCAGGCATTTATGTTTTTTGCCGGGATGAAGAAAGCAGTAATGCTCCTCTTCTTTTGTCTCACACTCATAAAGCCCGGTCAGCAGGATGGAAAGAAATGTCATATCAAACGTCAGCATCGCCTGACCCTTTTTTCCATACGCCTCTTTGATATCCTGACACAGACCGCAGTAGTATGCCTGATATTTGTTGTAATCTTTGACTTTCAGGTCATCCTTTCGGATGGTCACATAACCAAACATGAATCGCACTGCTCCTTTTTATCAGGTGTTTTTGATGAATTTTGTTCCGCATTTCGGGCAGCGGATCTCGATGTGGCCTTTTCCTTTCGGCACACGCACCTGCTGATGGCAGGACGGGCAGCGGAAGTAGCAGTGCTCTTTATCCTTGAATGCACGGGTTCCGCCTCGGAAGAATCCGACGACGCGGTTTTTCAGTTCCAGGAATTTCTGGTTTTCCGCATACCGTTTGGAATGGTTCTTGGACATAATGCGCACATCCGCCCAGACGATCAGGACGAGTGCCAGGGTGTAGATAAGGGAGCTCCGTACAACCGCTCCGAAAATCATCATGGCAACTGCCGCCCACATCATAAAATTGCCCAGCTGATCGATGCCGTAGCGGCCGTACATCAGGCGGGAAAGTTTTTCTTTCAGTTTATCCATTTTGTTCTCGTTTCTCCTTTTTCAAAGTATATGCCAATACTCTATCCCTTTTGAGGGAAAAAAGCAATCGAAAGCGCCATTAATTTTTTCTAAAAAATTCTTAAAACTTGCGGTGGATGTTTCTTTTCAACTGTGCTACACTTGGTTATGTTTCTTTATATTTTATTTTCAGTAAACGATCGGAGATTTTTATGAAACGACTCAAACAGATCGGCGCCCTTCTCTCCATCGCGGTCCTGATCGGATTCGGGCTTGGCGCCATGATTTTTGCGTTTATCGACACGCCGTTTGCACACAAGGCGCTGACGGTCTGCCTCTACTGTGCAATTACCGCACCAGTGCTCATCTATGCCATGATGCTGGTTGCCAAGGTTCTGTCGCACCGCGATGAGAACGACAAATCAGACAAAGGAGAAAAACAGTCATGATTGATACCATTATTTTTGATGTAGGCCGCGTACTCGTCAACTGGGACTACGAGTCCTATCTGAAACGCTTTGCTTTCGGTCCGGAAAAGACGAAAGCAATCGCCGCCGCAACCTTCGAAGGCCCTTACTGGCGCCAGTTCGACCGCGGAATTCTCACACCGGAGGAGATTGTAAAAGGATTCTGCTCCCTCGCCCCGGAATACACCGAAGAAATCAAAGAGGTTTTCGCCCACTGCGAGGAAACCATCACCCCGCTGCCGTATGCAGAAAGCTGGGTACGCTCCTTAAAAGAAAAAGGCTACCGCCTCTACATCCTCTCCAACTACTCCGGAGACCTCTTCGAGCGCACCAAAGAGAAAATGCCCTTCCTCCCCTACATGGACGGAACCCTCTTCTCCTACACCTGCCATTTAACAAAACCGGAACCGGAGATCTACCAGCACCTGATCCAGAAATTCTCCCTCACCCCGGACCGCTGCGTATTCCTCGACGACACCAAAGCAAACGTCGAGGCCGCAGAGCAGGCAGGGATTCATGGAATTCATTTTATGGGATATGAAGATGGCGTAGCACAGTTGAAAAAACTGGGCGTTCTTTAAAAAAACAGGCTGCCGCATTCGTGCGTCAGCCTGTTTTTTTAGTATTAACTTACGCTTTCGCCGCCTCTTCCATCAGCCGCAGCATCAGTCCGACGCTGCCGACGTTATATCCGGCATAAGCGCGTCCGCCGATGTTTCCCGGCAATGCGAGGATCAGCAGTGGGAGTTTTTCTGCATCGATTCCCATTTTTTCGGCGATCGCCGGGGCGTCGTCGGATGGGTCGAGGTAGAGGGACATGTTGTGGATTGCTGCGCGGGCTTTCTGGAAAGTCGTGTTTTCCAGGTCGGCTTTCGTGCGGAGCACGGCTGCCATGGCAGCGTCTTTTGCATTCCACTTCTCTGCGATTTCGATCAGCTCATTCAGAACATGCTCGGTCGGCTCCTCTCCGGTTCCGAGGAAGGCCAGAAGGATCGGGCCGTCTTTGGTGAGATCGTTCAGGGTATGCGCCTTTCCATCCAGATCCTCCAGCGTGATCTCCGGCAGTTCGATGTGCTCTAACAGCTCATCCAGCTCCTTTTTCACGGTTTCCAGATAAATCTCTTTTGCTTCTCCCGCCTTCAGTTCAAACACGCGGTATGCGGCATGCTGGTCACCGTTCGGCATACGCATACTTGTAATCAGACGATAGCAGCCCGGCTCCAGGGTCAGAGCCAGTGTTTTGCCATTGAATGCGGTTTCTTCGTAATTCAGCGTCTCAAACACCGTTCCATTCCACTTTCCGATAGTCCACGTCTGATAGTATTTCCATGCGCTTCCATCCTCCGCACGCAGTGTCAGAACCGCACTTTCCGTTTCCTCCTTCAAAACAGCTGCTTCTGTTTCCACACTGTGGAATTCCCCATCACGGTAATACTCCGGCTCCAGTGTCACCGGATTCAGTCTTGCCGCTACATTGAGACTCCGGCAGATTGCCACAAACAGAATCTTCTGCGCCAGAGGACTTCCCTGTTTCATCGTAAGGACGCCGACCGGTGTTGCCATGATCGTGTCATACTCTTCTTCTGCATGGAAGGTAATATTCTTCTTAAGATAATCCAGAATCCGTTCCGGCTGCTCCGCAAAGCTGTGTTTTGTCTCTTCCTCAAAAAATCCGCGGATCACGCTCCGATATGGCGTCAGCTCCTCGAGGAAAATACGCGGGCAAAGAAGATCCTTCCTGAAAATCTCCTCTGGAAGATCCCCCTGCTCACAGTCGAGATGATCCTCTAAAACGGATGCCTTCAAGTCCTTCGCATCCTTTAATGCCAGCGAAAACAGCAGCTTCTTCCGGTTCGGATTTTCATCTTTGGAAAGGAATGTATAAACCTCCTCAAAATTCTCTCCTGCCCGGTGGAAAATCTCTTCCGCTTCCGGATACGCAGCAGCTTTTTTCTCATCAAAGCATGCTGCAAACCGTGCCTTCCGAAGCCGTTCCGCCTCTGCCATCCGTGCCGCATTGCGCTCCTTCTGCTCCTTTGTGGCAACGACATTCCGTACCGGCACCTCCTTCGGTGCCCGGATTTCCAGCGTCTGCCACGTATCATCCGCTGACGGAACCGCCTCTTCCTGCAGCACCAGTTCCAGCGAATCTTCCTCCTCTATCCTCATCATGGCTTCTGCCCGGCGTATTCCGTCAAATGCCCGTACCCGGATATCGCCAAGGCCAAGTGTCATCTGAACTTCTCCGTCCGCATCCGCAATCATCACTGCAGCCGGGAAAAACTCTGCCATATTCAGGATTTCAACCGCAATATGCGCTCCTGCAGCCGGTTTTCCATTCTCATCCTTCACAAGAATCTTCACCAGCTTCGTTCTGCCATAAAAATCTGTATGGTTAAAGTAGTACAGCGCCCCTTCTTTTCCAAGATACTCCTCGTTACTCTCCTTTACATAATCCGAGAAGTTCCGCGTATGAATCAGAATTGCCCGATTCGCCGGACCGGAGAACCAGCCGGTATCCAGCACTTCTTCCGGCTCACAGGCGCCAAGGAAATGCCACTCGCCGTCCACAAACACCTCAACCCACGCATGATTGTCATCACAGTGTGCCCATCTCGGTGTATAAACCTGCCGTGCCGCAATACCGACACTCCGATACGCCGTAACTGCAAATGTTGACTCCTCCCCGCAGCGTCCCTTTCCACTCCGATACATTGTCATCGGAGATGCTGTTCTGCTGTCCGTTGCCTCATACGTTGCATGCTCCGCACACCAGTAATTAATCTCCAGAATTGCCTCCCAAAGACTCATTCCGGCCACACGCCCCATAATCTGCTCGTAAAAAAACGGTCTGCAGTCCGTAATATTCTCGGAATTGATCCGGTCATACAGCACATAATTTACAAACACATCCTCCGGCAGCTCCTTACACCATGCCACCTTCTCCCGCAGCATCAGCGCATGCTTCACGTACGAAAGAAAAAGGTCAAATCCATATTCTCCCGCATCCCTTACCGGCATCGTACCATACAGAAACTTCATCAGCACAGCCTCTTCTTCACTGCACTGTTTCAATTTTTCTTCGATAACAGGCATCACCGGAGCCAGAAGCTCTCTCCGTCCCTCAAATTTTTCCGTTGCATATTTTTTCAAATTTTCTGAGATCATGATTCTATCTATCCCTTTCTCTTTTTCCTATCTGTCTCCACAACGTACATCCGCCCACCGGCGGCAGACGCCATGTAAAAAAGGATTCCTTGCGATTCTTCAGGAACACCGGAGTAAGAAGCCTTTTCACATACCGGCTGTGGGCCACTACGCTACATGTTTTTCTTTATAAATGAAAGTAATTCTCCGCTGGGATCGCATTTATACTCCCAGAACATAATGCCTCCCATGCCCTTTTCTTTCAGGTACGCAATTTTCACACCCAGTGACTCGCAGTCCTCATAGCTGATAAATGTCTCCCCGTCAAACAGATACGGAACCTTCGCCTGCTCATCCCAATACCGGATAAATCCCCTCTTTCCGATCCAGCTCTCTTTGAGCTCGCCGTAGTCACCGCCATATCCTCCGACCGTCTCTGCTTCCATTCCAAGCCCGTTGCGGCATCCGGCGCCTTTTACTCCATCCCATTTTCTGGAATAAAACGGTACGCCAAGGATCAGCTTTTCCATTGGAACGCCTGCATTTGCAAAACCGTTCACTGCCTTCTCCACACATGCATCAAACAAATTTCCCTCACTGTGATACAGCGCCGCATGATGTCCCGTCACCTTCTGGAAACCGCCCTGCAGATCATACGTCATCAGCTGCACATAATCCAGATACCGGGAAGCCTCCTTCATATCTGTCTGCAGTGCAAAGTAAACATCTCCGCCGACTGCTGTCGTTACAAGCATGCCTTCTCTGTACGCGTCCAGTGTCTTCCGAAGCTCCGCCAGAAGCAGCGTATAATTCTCTTTATCCGATCTGTCCGACGCAATTCCTGCCAGCGATGTGCCCGGATACTCCCAGTCAATGTCAATACCGTCCAGACCATACTCCTTCACAATTGCAAGTGCACTCGCAGCAAACCGCTCTCTTCCCTCTTTTGTTCTTGCAGCCTGGGAAAAGCCGTCTGCTCCCCAGCCGCCTACAGACAATACAATCTTCAGCTCCGGATTGCTTTTCCGAATGGATACCATTCCATCCCGTGCATCCTTTGCATCCCATACAACTTCTCCGTCCCGGATCAGACCAAATGCAATATTGATCACGGTAAGTGCCCGCACATCCTCTTCTCGCATATGATTTAAGTCCGCCGTATTTACATAGCCAATTATTCTCTTCATCTCATAAGCTCCTCTGTCCGAATCGTTTTACTCATTAAAGGTTACGACTTCCCCGTGTCCCAGATTGTAGGTGATCTCATCCTCAAGCTCCACCTTCACAACCGTTGCAAACGGATGAATACTCATCTCTCCGGCCCAGATCCAGAGCGTTCCCGGAATACCGCTCCATGGAAGTGAACCTGTGTAGGAGAACCGGAGCTCCTCTCCCGTATGCAGAACCGTCACCCTTTTTACCGGTGTTTTAATGCCTTTCACACACAGTGTCTCCTGCGGCTTATCATAGACGAAAAGATACATCGTCTTCTGATCCGCCGAAATCGTGCTTCCGCCGAGGAAATGATTGTAATCCAGTCCTTTTCTGTTCCAAATACCGCTTCCTTATGGTCATGAATCCATCCGCCCAGATCCAGAAGAACTTTCTCCTGGCGTTCATCCAGCGTTCCGTCTTCCTTCGGTCCGATATCCAGCAGCATTCTTCCTCCAAGGGTAATACAGTCACAGAACATGCGCACAATCTGACCGCTGCTCTTGTAATCATTGTCCGATGGACGATATCCCCAGGAATCATTGATCGTCGTACAGAATTCCCACTCGCCTTTCGGTCCGTACAGCGGAATTCCCTGCTCCGGTGTCTCATAATCTCCGTAGCCCTGCATTCTCGAATTCAATACAACGTTCGGATTCAGCGTATGCAGATATTCCCTGAATTCCGGCATCTTCCACTGTGCCGCGCTCCGTTCCCAGTCACCATCAAACCATAAAAGATCCACCGTTCCGTAATTCGACATCAGTTCTTTTAACTGATGATTGTTGAATTCCAGAAACTCCTGCCATTTCTGCGGCTCCTCCTCTTTTCCGGCCGGGGAACCATAGATATCGTTCAGACAGTCTTCTTTTTTCATTCCTTCCGGGTAAACCGTGCGATACCGCGGATCCGACCAGTCGATCAGCGAATAATAAAGGCCGACTTTCAGACCTGCCTCACGCATGGCAGCTGTATACTCTTTTACAAGGTCACGCGCTGCCGGCGTTTTCTTCACAACACTTAAATCACTGTATCCGGTGTCAAACAGTGCCACGCCGTCATGGTGCTTTGCTGTCATAACCACGTACTGCGCACCTGCTTTTTGAAACAGCTCCGCCCATTTTTTTGCATCAAACTTCGACGCCGTAAAGCCTTCACACTGTTTCATGTAATCTTCATAAGAGATATTTCCGTTGTGGAACGACCATGACTCTGACACATCACCCACCGCATAAATCCCATAATGGATAAAAATGCCCAGCTTCGCGTTCCGAAACCAGTCCTGCATCATCTCTTCCAGCTCCTCCTTTTTTTGTACTCCCGGATTAAAAGACTCCGGGCATAGCTTTTTTATCCGATCTAATTACCCCTTTATTGTTTCTTCCCATTATATCAGTTCTTGCCCAAAAAGAAAGGCATATTACCGTTTTACACTGTAATATGCCTTTTTTCACGCCACAGGAAATATCGTTACCTTTTCCTGTTTATTTCGCGATTTCCTCGATACCCTGAGTTGCTACCCAGTCCTCAAGTCCCAGAGAGTACATACCATCTACATAAGCCTGCCAGTCAGCATCGTTGTCAATGTCAAGCTCGCCGCATACGAACTGCGCCTGCTGCTGCTCAAAGAAATCTTTGATTGCTGTGTTCGTATCAGAGAAGGTATCAATTTTATCCAAGTCAATCCAGTAGGACGGAATAATTTCTTTGGTCAGATTTGCCTCATAAGCTTCCTCTGTTGCTTTTTTCTCATCATACATCGGATGCTCTTCTACAAACTCGAAGTCTGCCGGCAGATATTTCGGCAGAGACTGCGGCCACAGATTGCCCCAGGAATATTTTTCCTGATCTTCCTCAGACAGTGTGGTGGTGTCAATCGCATGGTATCCGTCATCCTCTTTGTTTACAATCACACCAACCGGTCCTCTGTTGCAGCCGATGCCGTTCTCCAGTGCGAATGCATTGTCAAACCAGCGGCAGATGATTTCCGGATGCTCTGCCTTGTTTGTGATGACAGCCTGGGTTCTGTATACGCTGAAGCCTTCCGTATCGCGCAGCCAGATTCCGTCTTTGTCTGTGTTCAGAACAGGCATGGAGTCGAAATCGCCTCTTTCCTCTGCAGCCGGGATTCCGGTAAACTCTCCGCTTCCGTATGCGATGGAAACGCCGTACAGGTCCTGATTTCCTTTACCTTCCCATGTGGAGCTGTCCTGTGTGTAAAGCTCTACGTCTACGAGTCCTTCTGCATACAGTTTGTGGAACCAGGAAAGGAACTCACGGTATGTATCGCTGACACCGCCGTAAACAACCTTTTCATTCTGGATTGCAATACCAAGTTTGTTCATCGGAAGTCCGAAGTAACCGGCCATAGCCTCGATATGTTTGTTGTTCGGGTCGGTAGAGAACGGGATTTCATCGGAAGCGTCACCGTTGCCGTTTGCATCCTGCTCTTTGAAGGCTTTCAAGACTGCCTCAAACTCGTCTGTAGTGGTCGGCATGCTCATGCCAACATTCTCCAGCCATTTCGTATTGATGTATGGGCTGTATCCAACGGTTGAATCGGCACATACGTACGGAATTGTGTAGATGTGTCCGTCCGGTGCTGTCATTTTTTCTCTTACACCCGGCAGATCCAGGATCGCAGAAATGTTCGGGCAATATTTCTCAAAATAATCTTCCAGCGGAATGAATACGCCCTGGTTTACACCATAGGTCAGGATTGCATTGTCGCTTAAGGTCCATCCGCCGATCACATCCGCGTAATCTCCGGAGTTCAGATCCAGATTCAGTCTCTCCGTTGCTGTTTCGTATGGATAAATTTTCAGGTCAACGTCTACATTGGTCTGTTTTTTGAACTCATCGAGCATGATAAACTCGCCGGATTCGCTGGAATCATCGCAGAAGATAGAGAAGGTGTAATCTCCCTCGTCTACCAGCGGAAGACCTTCCTGATACATAATGCCGTTTACTTTTCCGTCCTCATCCACGGTGTCGTTTGCTGCGGATGCTGCGGATGCTGCAGAAGCACTCTTTGCCGAGCTGCTTCCATTATCACTTCCACATCCGGTAAACATAGATGCCACCATTACTGCAGTTAAAACTGCTGCGACTGCTTTTCTTTTCATGATTTTTCCCTCCTGTGTTGTTCCGGCGGCATTTTCCCGCCGGAAGCGCTTTTGCCTGTCCGTTGTCCGGACTCTTTATTTACATACCGCCGTTTCCCGTGCGGCAGATAAATCGTTAAAAAAACTTCTTCTTGTAAATCAACCCTTCATGGATCCGATCATAACACCCTTTACAAAGTGCTTCTGCACCAGTGGGTACATAACCAGAACCGGGATACTGCTGATGATGATCAGCGAGTATTTCATAACGTCGATCAGCTGCTGTTTTTCCTGCAGTGCTGCTCTTGCTGCCGCAGTTGTTGCTGTCTGGGACAGCGCGGTCTGGTTCGTGATCAGGATGTTACGCAGAACCAGCTGCAACGGATACTTTGCTTTGTCCGAAATATAAACGAGTGCTGAGAAGTATGAGTTCCAGTGACCGACACCATAGTACAGAACCAGAATTGCGATGATCGCTTTGGAAAGCGGAAGTGCAATCTGGAAAAAGAATCTCGCCTGGGTGCAGCCGTCAATTTCAGCTGCCTCATACAGCTCTTCCGAAATGTTCGACTTGAAGAAGGTTCTTGCCACGATCATGTTGTATACGCTTAAGCATCCCGGAAGAATCAGTGCCCAGATCGTGTTCAGCATCTGCAGTCTCTGAATAACCAGATAGGTAGGGATCAGACCGCCGCCGAAGAACATGGTGATCAGGTAAAAAATGGTGATCGGTTTCTTTCCGGAGAAATTGCTTCTGGAAAGTGCATATGATGTCGGAAGCGTTACGATCAGGTTGACCATGACACCGCAGAAGGTGATGATCAGGGAGTTTAAAAAGCCTCTCATAACCTGGTCGTTTTTAAATACTTCTGCGTAGCCCTTCAGGGTAAATCCGATCGGGTGAAGCAGTACTTTACCACTCGATACGGCGCTTGGCGCACTGATGGATGAAATGATAACCCAGTACAGCGGATATGCCACAACAAACAGAACCAGCGTCAGGATAATGAAGCAGGCTGCGTCAAAAACGACGTCCTCTTTGCAGCGTTTTATTTTCTTTTTTGTCACTGCGGTATTTTCTTTACTCATGTTTTTGTTTCCTCCTACCACAGGCTGTTGCCCGAAAGTTTATCAGATATCGTATTGACAATGATCAGCATAACCATGTTTACGATGGTGTTGAACAGACCGATTGCTGAAGAATACGACATATCGTTGTTGATCAGACCGACCTTATAGACGTAGGTGGAAATGATCTCGGATACACTGGCATTCAGGTTGTTCTGCAGAAGGAAGGCTTTTTCGAAGCCGACGGAAAGAATGCTTCCGCAGTTCATAATCAGAAGAATGGTCGCGGTCGGCATGATCAGCGGAAGGTCGATGTGACGGATCAGCTGTAATTTCGTTGCGCCGTCTACCTTTGCCGCCTCATGCAGCTCCGGGCTGATGCCGGCGAGTGCTGCGAAGTAAATAACAGAGCTCCATCCTGTACTCTGCCATACGCCGGTCCACACATAAATGTGTCTCCAGTAGGCTTTTTTCGCCATGAAGTTGACCGCCGGAATTCCGATTGCTTCCAGTACGTGGTTGATAACACCGACGGACGGAGACAGGAACAGAATGATCATACCACACATAACTACGGTGGAAATGAAGTTCGGCGCGTAGGTGACGGTCTGGATCACTTTCCGGTATCTCTTATGGCGGAAGGAGTTCAGCATCAGTGCCAGGATGATCGGAATCGGGAATGATACAACCAGTCCGTACAGACTCAGGATCAATGTGTTCTTGATGGTGGAAGCAAAGTATGGAGAGTTGAAGAATCTCTCAAAGTAGTACATGCCTACCCACGGGCTCTTTGTGATTCCGGCTGTCGCATTAAAGCGGCGGAACGCGATCTGTACACCATACATCGGAATGTAGCTGAAGATGAATGTCAGGATTACGCCCGGAACACAGAAAAGCCAAAGCGAGATGTCTCTCTTAAAGGCGCGGATGGTGCGGCCTTTTTTCTTTGCTTTTGTTGGTTTCTCTTTCATTTCTCTCTTGTCCTCCCTTTTAAAGGTTTCGTGTTTTCCTTGATTGGAGCATCCCTTGTCGTGAACATTTTGAACATTTTGCTTTCGCATCATCCTCGCATGCTGCTTCTTTTTTGTACAACTGCCACAATCAAATCTGTTATTTAAGATTTATCCAACACTGTTTTGATGAATTTATTTTACATTTTGTTTCCTTATTTGTCAATTAATTTTTGAACACAAATATTATTTTGTTACTTTTACGCAATTTAAACCGATACTTTTTAAGCACTTTTCCCATAAATTCTCCTGTTTTTCCCTTTGTTTTTCGTTTCACGGCATCGGAGCATACGATCCATTTATATTTTTATCCATTTTTTGCAAACAAAAAGAAGGAAGCTATGTTTCTTATTTTGTAATATAGTTTCCTTCTTTGTTCATTTTTATTATATTTTTTATGTTTTTTCGTCCGTTCTTACATTTCCGTCACGTTTCCAGTCCACCATTTCTCTGCTCCATCTTCAAGCATCAGCTCGTACTCATGGCAGATGACCTCTGGTTTTCCCGGAATCTGGACAAAATTCAGCTCCTCTTTTGTAAGATGGAACACAGCTTCTTTTTTCTCTCCCGGTGCAAGTGCAATTCTCGTAAAGGCTTTCAGCTCTTTGATTCTTGCCACAACGCCGCCGGAACGTTTCCGCACATACAGGCACGGAACGGAAGTTCCGGCCATATTTCCGGTATTTTCCACGGTAAAGGAAACAGAAATACCATTTTCTTCTTTTGTTACGGAAACATCACTGCCGGTAAACGTTGTGTAGGATCTTCCTTCTCCGAAGGTATGCAGCGGCTGGCTTGTCATATCACAGTACGCCGGGGCAACGGAAGTCCGATAATTGTAGCATACCGGGATCTGTCCCACGTGGCGTGGCATAGAAACCGGAAGACGGCCGGACGGATTGCTGCTTCCATAGAGAAGCTCAGCAACTGCCCTGCCTCCCATCGGTCCCGGGTAGAATGCATATAAAACGGCATCGGAAGCATTTTCGATCTTCTCGATACAGTATGCTCTTCCGGCAATTACAACCGTTACCAGTGGTTTGCCAAGGCGGGCAAGTGCTGCAATCAGTTCTTCCTGCGCGGCCGGAATGTGAACCTTCGCGGTGTCCATTCCCTCGCCGCAGTCCATCGAACGGCTGCCCGTTCCCTTCGAGGCTGCTCCGTTTGCATCGAACACAGCTCCTCCAAACCGTGAGGAGGAACCGCCGACAACGGCCACGATCACATCGCTTTCTTCTGCAAGTGCCATCGCTTTTGCTTTTTCATGCTCATCCGCCTCGGAAAAACCGGACCCCATCGCATAAGAGACTTTCACGCCATCCGGTGCTTCCTGCTTCATGCCCTGCAGAACCGTGACGCACTCGCTTTCCGGCACCGGCGGAGTATAATCGCCGAGCATACAGTAACGGTCTGCCGCATGGTAGCCGATCACTGCTACTTTTTTATATTTCTTTGCAAGCGGAAGCACCGTCTTTTCATTTTTCAGAAGCACAGCAGACTCCCGCGCCAGTGCAAGAGATACCTCCGGAATGCCGGCTTCTTCCGGTGAAAGCATGTTTTCCTCCATATAAGGATGCTCGAACAGGCCTTTTTCAAATTTCAGTTTCAGAACGCGGAGCACCGCCTCATCGATCTGGCTCTCTTCCAGAAGTCCCTGATCAACCGCCTCGCCGAGACGGCCAAAGGCTTCATCCCACAGGCTCACATCAACACCGGCCTTTCTTGCCGCAACGGCTGCATGCAGCGTATCCCCCTCTGTGTTTTTCAGGAAATCGACAGCCAGTCCGTCTGCCATCACAATGCCGTCAAAGCCCATCTCACCGCGCAGTACATCGCGAAGCAGCCATGCATTTCTGTGGCAGTACACGCCGTCGATCTCGTTATACGCCGCCATGATTCCTTCCACACCGGCTTCGCAGCACGCTTTTGCAGACGGAAAATGGATTTCACGCAGCTCACGCTCCCCGATTCTCGCCGCACTCGCATTTACACCTCCGGTCGTCTCGCCCTGGGCGCAGAAATGTTTTGCCACGCTGCCGACGCCGGTCGACTGCATTCCGGTCACGGCTGCTTTTGCCATCGCTGCTGCAAGGCATGGAGTCCTCAGAGTAGCACTCTTCACTTCTTCCCCATCTCGGATCGCGCGCCATATCAAGTGCCGACATCAGCGCCAGCTCCACATGACCGCTCTTTAACTGCTTTCCGCATGCCTTGTAGCCTTCCGAAAGAAGCGCCGGATCAAACGTTGCTCCGGCAGCCAGGTTGACCGGAAGCAGACCTCCTCCGAGTGCCTGATGGCCATGCGGGCACTCGCTGCTCATCATCATCGGAATGCCGAGGCGGGAATGTTCCATGACGTAGTGCTGTACCATATTGTAGGCTTTCGCGGAGAGTTCCGGCACGATTCCGGTCTTCTCGTCCTTATCTGCCCACGGGTCGGCACGGTACAGGCCGTACAGAACCCCCAGTCCGCCCATGCGCTCTACTTCTTCTTTGAATTCGTCGGTCAGGGTAAATTCCTCTCCCTGCCGCTCATAGATCCGGAATCCGTACAGACGCTGATTGAGCTGTCCCACTTTTTCCTTTAATGTCATCCTTCCCAGAAGATCCTTTGCTCTCTCTTCCGGTGAAAGGGCTGTATTCTGATATGCTTCCATCTGATTTTCCTCCTTATATGCTTTCTGCCCGGCCGTTTTCTTCCTGCCGGTGTATTTTTGATCTGTTTCCCCCAAAATTCTCCTATGAAACGGCTTTATTGTATCTCATTTTTTTACTTTTGTCCACAATAAGTTATATTTCGTTCATTTTTGTTCATTTTTCATGTTGAAATTTATTACTTTTAGTGTTATGATACCTTTCGCTACTAAATTTTGCAAATTACAAAGGGAGGTTTTTACTTATTGAGCAAAAACATCACGATTCCGGTTCCGGCTGTCCCGTTTGCACCGCCGGTTTATACCTGCCACCGCGCAAAAAAAGAGTTCCATCTGGACGGAAATATCAACAAACCATTCTGGGAGGACGCACCGTATACCGATGAATTTCTGGATATTCAGGGCAGCCACATGCCGCTTCCGCGTTTTGTCACCCGCGCAAAAATGCTCTGGGATGATGAAAATCTTTACGTTGCTGCCGACCTTGCCGGCGATGAAATCTGGGGTCATTTAACAGAACGCGATTCTGTCATCTACTTTGACAACGATTTCGAGATCTTCGTTGACCCGGATTCCGATACGTACCATTACTATGAATTTGAAATGAACGTTCTGAACACGGTATGGGATCTGTTTCTCGCAGAGCCGTACCGCGACGGCGGCAGCGGCCTCAATGGCTACGATATGCACGGCCTTCGCACCGCTGTCCATGTGGACGGTTCCATCAACGATCCTTCCGCTGAAAACAAAGGCTGGAGTGTTGAGGTTGTGATTCCGTTCTCTGCTCTCTACGAATACCAAAAAGAGCGCCGCGCACCGAAAAACGGAGAATTTTACCGTATGAACTTCTCCCGTGTGCAGTGGAATGTGGATGTCAAGGACAACACTTACGTAAAACGCACCGATGAAAACGGAAATGTTCTCCCGGAAGACAACTGGGTATGGGCTCCGACCGGCGTCATCAATATTCATTATCCGGAGCTGTGGGCTTTCGTCTTCTTCTCCGAGGACCGCGAGGATGCTCCATGCGACAGCACCATTCCGGAGGACGAGTATCGCAAATGGGAGCTCCGCAAGCTGTATTACGCAGAAAATATTCTGTTTGAGACAACCGGCTCCTACAGCAGCAGCCTCGATGAACTGCAGAAAACGCTGGATGCGTATGCACCGAACGACTGGAATAAATCTGTAAAAGATCTTGGATATACCATTGAAACCACCAGCCGTACGTACCTGATTTCCTGTCCGAGTGCCGATCGTGCACATCTCCTCCTTCTGTATTCCAACGGAAAGGTTGAAAAAATTACACTTTAAGCGTATAATATCGGTTAGTAGTTAAAATTTGTAACAGGATCGGTTGAAACTATGAAAAAAGTCACTTTACAGGAAATTGCAAATTCCCTGGGCATCTCCCGGACCACCGTCTGGAAGGTGTTCAGCGGACACGAAGGTGTCTCCGATTCCCTGCGCACCAAGGTCATCGCCAAAGCCCAGGAGCTTGGCTATGCCATCCCGGAAGATTTTCAATATCCTTCCAGCGCGGAGGAGACCACGCCGGTCAACATTGCAGTTGCCGTCTGCAGACCGGAAACCTCACTTTTCTGGATGACCATCATCCACCAGATTGCAAAAGTATTTTCAACACACAATGTCAATCTCGTTTACACGTATCTTCCGACTTCGGCGGATAAAACGTATTTTCTCCCGCCCACACTTACAAACGGAAGCGTCCACGGCATCATTGTTCTGAACGTGTACAACGAACGTCTTCTGCGTCTGCTCGCAGAGACACAGATTCCCAAAGTGTTCCTGGACACTTCCTCCCTCGTATCCCCGTATGAACTGAACGGCGACCTTCTCCTGATGGAGAGCCGGAACAGCGTCCGCAATATCACCGCCCATCTTCTCGAGAAAGGACGCACCCTTCCGGGCTTCATGGGTGATATCGGCTACGCACAGTCCAACCGCGAACGCTATGAGGGCTTCTGCCAGGCACTGATGGATGCCGGAAAAACACCGAATCCTTCTCTTTGCCTGACCACACCGCTTGGGATTGACTCCTACCGCGAGGAAATCGATTCTTTCCTTTCCTCCCTTTCCCGCATGCCGGACGCTTTTGTCTGCGCCAGCGACTACGTTGCCTGTATTCTGATGCAGCTTCTTGAAAAGCGGGGACTGCGCGTGCCGGAGGACGTTGCCGTATCCGGCTTTGACAACAATATCGAGGATCTTCTGGCAGAAAATCTGACTACCGTTCAGGTCTTCAATGAGGAGCTCGGCTCCCGCCTGGCGCTTCAGATTCTTTACCGGATCAAATATCCGCACACGCCGCATGAAGTGACGTATCTGGAATCCAAAGTTCTGTACCGCGCTTCCACCGGCGACTGATGCAACCGTTTTTCTAATTTTGCTTTTTGAAAAGACACCGTCTTCCGTTTATTTCGGATCCGGTGTCTTTTTTGTGTTTTCTTTTTTCCGGGAACGCATTGGTTCTGCGCTCCCGGAAGCATTTTCTGTTCTGATTTCTTATTTTGTCGTGCGAATGCGGATGGTACGGATCTCGTACGGTTTGATCGTAAGTGAAATCTCGTTTTCTTTCACATCAATGGCACTCTCTGCCGGCTGCTCCAGCAGATTGGTTTCCTCTGCGGAAAGAATCGCATCTGCGCAGTACAGTGTCACTTTCGTTCTCGCATTCTCCACCTCATACAGACGCACAATGATGCCATCGCCGTCCTCTGCCTTTTTCACGGTCTCAAGCACAACGTTGCGCTTGTCCACGGACAGGAATTCCATACGGTCTTTTTCTGCCGCACTGGAAACAGCTTTTGCCGGCACGTTCAGGTTCAGTGCTTCCTGTACCGTACCTGCCTCGCGCCATGTTCCTGCGTGCGGATACAGAGAGTAGGTAAAGAAATGTTCTTCCTGGTCTGCGGTCAGATTCGGCTCGGTTCCGGATTTGATCAGGGTCTGTGTTATCACACGGTCCTTCATGGAATAGCCGTACTTGCAGTCGTTCATCAGGCTGACGCCGTAGCCTCCCTCGGAGAGATCGGCCCATTTGTGGCCGCATACCTCGAATCTTGCCTGATCCCAGCTTGTGTTGGTGTGCAGTTTTCTTGTCACATTACCGAACTGGATATCGTACGTTGCCTCGTCGCTGTGAACGTCTGCCGGGAAGTGAACTTTGAGCACATGCTCGGCAAATTTCCAGTCAACGTAGGTTTCGAAGTCGATTCTGCGGTCTTTTGCGTAGAAGTGGATCTGCTGGCGGATGACGGTATCCATCACTTCGCGCTCGATCTCCAGGGTTGCACGGACCGGACCGTTTTCTGTCCACTCCATGCGGCGCACGCCCTCTACCTTCCAGGATTTCTCGGTATGGAAGATGTCCAGATTCCATGCGCTGTACTGCAGCGGTTTATCCTCATAGATCCGCAGTTCATTTCCTGTTTTTCCGATCTGAAGTACTTCACGGTCATTTTCTTTGTCAAACAGGGAAGTAAATTCGCCGTTTGCATCGATTGCAATGGTGTAAAACGGTGTCTCAAGGGTATATCCCTCTCCTGCTTCTGCTATGGCAAACGGTGTTTTCACAACGGATCCGCTTACCGGGCGCAGTACCTGATATCCCTTGGACGGCAGATTTTCTGCGTAAATAACCGCTCCGTCTTTCGTCTGCTGTACCGGATACACGTTCGTTCCATCGGTCAGTGCCTCAGCGCTGTTTGTGCCCAGCTCTACGATATCGTTTCTTCTATGGCCCAGCGTATTCCATACGGTCACACTCTCGTCCTTCTTCGCACAGAGTGCATCCAGACGCTCACCGATCAGTTTTGCAGATGTTTCTGCAATTTCCGCATACTCTTTCTTCGTCTGCTCATATACCTCATGGATGGAGGAACCCGGCAGAATATCGTGGAACTGATTTGTCAGGATCATCTCCCACATGCGGTTCAGTTCTTCGGTCGGATATGCTTTTCCGGCCTTTTCTGCCAGAACGGACAGAAGCTCTAATTCCATCATCGCATACTCGCTCTTACGGTTTCCGCGTTTGTTGCGTGCCATCGAAGTATACGTTCCCCGGTGGAACTCGAAATACAGCTCGCCGATCCAGGTTGGGAGGCGTTTGCTGTCTTTTACTTTCTCATGCAGTTCGTCGAAATACGTTCTCGCAAATGCCTGGCGTACTTTCGGCACGCCCTTGATGCCTTTTTCCATTCGTTTGGATGTCTCAAGCATCGTTCTGGTCGGGCCGCCGCCGCCGTCCCCGTAGCCATAACTGATCAGAATATCGTTGTTGATATCCTTATTCTGATAGCGGTCCCAGCCGCCCATGATTGCATCCGGATGCAGCATGCCGTTGTATGTCGTAAAGAAGCTGGTCTCCGGCTGGCCGACGCCGAGCGTTGTGATCATATGCGTGAAAACTTTGCTTCCGTCGATTCCTTCCCAGTTCATGGTATCGTACGGCACTTTGTTAAACTCGTTCCATGCCAGCTTTGTCGTCATGAAGTAATCAATTCCGCATTTTTTCAGAATCTGCGGCATGGCAGCGCTGTATCCGAACACGTCCGGCAGCCACAGAATTTTGTTGTCTACACCGAACTCCTCTTTGAAGAAGCGTTTTCCGAACAGGAACTGACGCACAAGGGACTCTCCTGATGTCAGGTTGCAGTCTGCCTCAACCCACATGCCGCCTTCCGGCTCCCAGCGTCCTTCTTTGACTCTCTGGCGGATTTTCTCGTATACTTCCGGGTGTCTTTCCTTTACAAAGCTGTAGAGCTTCGGCTGGCTTGACATGAAATGATAGTTCGGATACTCATCCATCAGTTTTAATACCGTTGCAAAGCTTCGGCAGGATTTCTGGCGAACCTGGTCAATCGTCCACAGCCATGCCACATCAATGTGGGTGTGGCCGATGCACGTTGCCACAACTTCGTCCCAGCCGCCCATTTTTTCATAGATCTCTTCCTGGATGCATTTTTCTGCCTCTTCGATGGAAGCGTAGAACTCTTTACTGTACGGCTTGCGCAGGTCCAGCAGATTGATCGTGTTGGTCAGTGCGGTTTCGAGATCCAGACGCGTTTTATTATCCTCGTCCATACGGTTCAGGCCCTGCATCGGAACGATGAGGTCGTAATAGATCTCCTCGATTTTCGCATCATGCTCCTCAAGGTCTGCCAGCAGACGGAACTCGCTGTGCAGCGTTCCGGTGTAGGACTGCAGGTCAAGCTGGATTTTTTCACCGGCCTTTGCATTTTCTCTTACAAGTACTTCGCGGTGGTTGATATCCATACCCTGGATCACTTCGCCGTTTGCAAACAGCAGGAACTGCGGGTTTCTTCCGTCATCCCATTCGTCCAGTCCTGCATGGACTCTCATCCAGAGATTTTTTCCATCGAAGCTCTCCGGAATGGTGATGGTGGTGCGGAACCAGTAATGTTTGTCCGGTCCGTACCAGCGGTCATTGACCGTATCAAACGATGTCCACGGCTCTTTTGATGCATCGACCTCTGCCGGTGTGATATAGCATCCATTTTTCACCTGCATATCGGTGATTTTAATTTTCTGTGAAATCGAAAGTCTTGCCAGTTCCTGGCAGATTACGTTCACACGCTCTTTTACAAATTTCATAGTGCCTCCTTATGCTGTCCATGGGGTCATTTTTAAAAAGAAAGTCCGCCGGACCTGCAGGCTTCTTTCACTCGTAAGCCCGGCGGACTTGTCGCTTTTTAAGTTATCTTATAAATCAAAGGCTATTCTCTTTCACATAGTTCAGCAGCTCATCTACGGTTGTGAATGCCATACCGGTTACAGTATCTGCGCATCCGTAGTAGATAGTGATTCTTCCGGTTGCTGCATCGCTTAAGGTTGCGCACGGGAATACTACGTTCGGAACATCACCCATGCACTCGTACTGGGTGATCGGAGCCATAATATAGTCTTTCGTTCTGTATTTTACTTTCCACGGCTCGTCGATATCAAGCAGTGCGCATCCCATACGATATACGTATCCGTTGCAGGTTGTGATAACGCCGTGGTAGATCAGCAGCCATCCCTCATCTGTTTCGATCGGAACCGGGCCGGCACCGATCTTGGTGCACTGCCATGCAGACTCATCGCCGCGGACCGGGCTCATCATGTGACGGTGTCTTCCCCAGAATTCCATATCTTTACTCTGGCTGACAAAGATATCGCCGAACGGTGTATGGCCGTTGTCGCTTGGACGGCTCATCATCATGTAGTAGCCGTTGATCTTTCTCGGGAACAGCACGCCGTTACGGTTGAATGGAAGGAATGCGTTCTCAAGCTGAACGAATTTCTTGAAGTCATAGGTGTAAGCAACACCGATGGTCGGGCCGTGATAGCCGTTGCACCAGGTTACATAGTATTTGTCGTCGATTTTGCAGACACGCGGGTCATAACGGTACTCTCTTGTCAGAATCTCCTCGTCAGCGCCCTCAAATTTGATCGGTTCATCCTCGATCTCCCAGTGGATACCGTCTTTACTTCTTCCAACGAAGATGTCCATGCTGATGGAACGGCTGTCGCAGCGGAATACACCTACGTATCCGTCCTCGAACGGTACGACTGCGCTGTTGAAGATACTGTTGGAACGTTTCTGCTCGTAACGGCCGATGATCGGGTTCTGATCATAGCGCCATACCGGCATGTGCTCTCCTGCTGGTTTTTCCTGCCAAGGCATATCCGGCAGATTGTTTCCGATGATTTTACTCATGATTGTTTCCCTCTGTGAAAATTATTTTTTTCTTTCTCTCTTGTCACGCCATACGGACATTTTTGATCTTTCGATCCGATACTTCTATCTTCGTCCATTTCTGCGCAAAAGTCAAGTGTTTTTGTTCACTTTTATGTAAATTTTCGTTTTCTTTGTTACTTTTTATCGTTCATTTATTTTCTATTTGTGTTCATCTTTGTTCACAAATGGATTTTTTCTATTTTTCGTACGGTTTTCTTCCCCGCAGAATGTCGGCATACCAGAATACAATCTCTGAAATGTGGTGCAGATCGCCTTCTTTGCTGATGCTTCTCCAGGACGCTTTATACTTCATAAACCAGGTTTCCAGCCGTCCCGCAAGTGCCGCGCAGGCTGTCTCATCCTTTTCTTTTCCAAGCTCAATGTCACACATTCTCGCGCCCGTCTCATTCCAGATGTCAATCGCTTCCATCGTGAGTTCCAGCACCGGAACCATTGGACGGCAGGATTCTTCCAGAGCACCGGCTGTCTTTTTCAGTTCTTTTTTCAGAGCCGCAATTGTTTCCTTTGCAGCTGCACGCTTCGCCTCATCCTGGATTCTCGCGTCAAACAGCGCATTCCGGTTGTTCGGATGACCGAGCACTTTTTCCTCGTAAACGACGTTGGCATCCCACCAGTCAAAGATGGAGCATTCTGCCGTTTTTGCCATATAGGAAACGAATTTTCCGCTCCGGTCGCCGTAGGCCAGACGGGAAATCTGTTCATTCAGCTCCTCAAAGCTGTCGGTATCGTCTCCCCAGGAGAAGACGGCTCCATAGATCATGCCAGGAAGGGAAAAGTCCGGCTGATTGATGTGGCCGCAGTCACCCCAGTCTGTGTTCAGAACACCTTCCGCATGGTATTTTCTCGCATAGCCGCACATCCGTGCGATATTTTTGTAGCTGTTCTCCACCAGGTTCATCCACTGGTTCCAGCCGCCGACCCCAGGACAGAGATACTGTCTTGCACCAGCTTCCGCCATCACTTTTGCCTCATGCTCTCTCTGCTCGGCTGCATAGCCCCAGGTCAGGCAGACGGTTTCCTCTGGCAGCTCTTTGATCAGCTCCGGCTGTGCGCAGATGATATCGCCCCAGAACATCGGCTTTTTGCCTTTTGCCACGAGAAACTCGCAGAGCTCTTTTACATAGTCGATATACAGGCGGTGAACGCCTTTCTCGTCTGCCAGCGGTTTCGATTTTCCTTTTCCAAGGTCGAACGTTTCGTCCGCGCAGATGTTGAATTTATCCGTGGCAAAAAGCGCCATGTACTCCTCGATCATGGCCTTGATCAGCTCGATCGCTCTGCCGCCGGAGACATCCACCGTGTGATGCTGCATCCGGTCCCAGAAGGAAAACGGCTCTTTCCAGCTGTCTGGGAATTCACAGAGGTCGCCATAGCTCTTTGTGGAGAGCAGCATGTACAGATGGCCGAACGTTGCGATCGACGGCACCAATTCGATATGAAGCTTTGCGCAGTACGCATCCAGCTCGCGGATTTCCTCTGCCGTAAGCGGCGTCTCATCGCGCCACATCTCGGAAAGTCCGGAGAACAGATACGTGTGCTCCACATAGAGCTGCAGCTGGTTCAGCTTGTAGTACGCCATGCGGTCTGCCACCTGTTTTAAATAGGAAAGTGTCAGCACACGGCCTCTCGTCTCATCGAGATAATAGCCGCGCACCGGCAGATCCGGCTCATCCTCGATCCGCACGGCAGGAAGCAGTGCACCGTATTCGTGTATCATCTGGCACAGCGTCTGCACACCGTAGAGCACGCCGGCTCCGTCTCCGCCCTGGATGCGGATTTCCTCCTCTGTCACCTGCAGCACATACTGCTGGCTTTTCCTTGTCTCATCCAGTTCCAGTACAATCGCGCCGGTCTCTTTTCTTCCCGGAACGCCGTATCCGATATCGTACTGCATTCCGGTTTCCTTTTTGATTCCCTTCTGCAGCACTTTCGCATACGTATCCCCATTTCCCAGCAGTCTGCCATCCAGTACAATTCTGCCGTCATAGCAGAGTGCATGTTCCCCCGTCAGGAGTTTTACCTCTTTTGGTTTTGGTAAAAATTTCATTTTCCTTCTCCTCTTGTTTTTTGTTTTCTTTGTAACCATAGAACTTTCACTGAACGTTAAGTAACATTTTGAAACCACTTTTCTCTTCTCCCCCATCCTACCATATTTTTTCCACATATTCCACAATAATTTGTAATTTTCTTCAATTTTTTTCAAAATTTCTTCCTGTTCTGCTCTTTTATATGTAAAGTAACTTTTGTTTCCCATTTTCATTCCGGAACAAAATCTGTTTTTTCGGATGAATGCGATCATCGGCTTTACCGCTCTGGCTGCCGCCCACGTCAATCAGCCGGACCAGGTGCAGGAATACCTGAACAAGATTTCCACCTCCGGCCAGCACCTTTTTCCGCCTGAACCAGATTCTGCTGAATCTGCTGAGCAATGCCACGAAATTCACACAGAACGGCAGCACCATCATTGTCCGTATTATTCAGAAACCGTACTATAAAAAAGGGTATGCGCTCTACGAATTCCACGTCCGCGACAACGGCATCGGCATGAGCCGGGAATTCCAGGAGCACCTCTTTGAATCGTTTACACGCGAGGAGACTTCTACGGTCAGCGGCATTCAGGGTACGGGACTTGGCATGGCGATCAACGTCAGCCATATGGTACAGGAAATCGCGATGGAGTTCCTTTCGAACGCCGGATTTTCCGTCAGCCTTGCAGACGACGGCGATGTTGCCGTTGAGACGCTCCGCACCGCAGCGCCGGATCAGTTCGATCTGGTGCTGATGGATATTCAGATGCCGAAACTCGACGGATACTCTGCAACGCGCCAGATCCGCACGCTGGACAGCGCCATTGCCAAAGTGCTTGGCTGATTCCCCTTTCTTATCTGCCGGAACCGTGAATTTTCTCTTACTCGAAAAAGAGGAGAAAAAGTTCACGGCTCCGGCAGATTTTTCTTGCATTCTTTCGGGGAAGTGTGCTAGAGTGAAGATATCATATTTTATAAGAGGTGCTTATTTTGGATATTAATTACGAGTTATATAAGGTTTTCTATTACGTTGCCACCACACTCAGTTTTTCCGAGGCCTCCAAGCTGCTTTTATCTCGCAGTCGGCGGTCAGCCAGTCGATCAAGGTTCTGGAGAAAAAGCTTGGAATCACGCTCTTTATCCGCAGTACAAAGCGCGTGCAGTTAACGCCGGAGGGAGAAACGCTGCTGCGCCACGTAGAGCCTGCGATCAACCTGATTGCGCGCGGTGAAGCACAGATTATGGAAGCGGGAACGCTTGGCGGCGGCCAGCTCCGCATCGGCGCGAGCGACACAATCTGCCGCTATTTCCTTGTTCCGTACCTGAACCGTTTCCACCGCTCCTTTCCGAATGTCCACATCAAGGTGACAAACCAGACTTCGACCCAGTGCGTCGATCTGCTGGAATCCGGCCAGGTGGATTTCATCGTGACCAATTATCCAAACTCGCATCTTTCCAGCCGTCTTCACACGATTCCGATTCATTCGTTCCACGATATCTTCATCGCAAACGGCGAATATTACCCGGAACTGGAAAACAGGCCGGTTCACTTAAAAGAGCTGCTGCAGTACCCGATTCTGATGCTCGACCGCAAGAGTACGACGAGTGAGTTCCTGCACAGCCAGTTTCAGCGGTTCCAGCTCGACCTCGTGCCGGAAATTGAGCTTGGCAGCAACGATCTTCTGATCGACCTGGCGAGTATCGGCCTTGGCATCGCGTTTGTGCCGGACTACTGCCTTGTAAAAGAGACGGCGGCCTTCCAGCTCGACCTCGTGGAGGAGCTTCCGCCGCGCCAGCTTGTCGTTGCCCACAGCTCCCATCTGCCGATCCCGCAGGCGGCAAAAGAGTTCATGAGCATGCTGGAAAAAGGCGCCGAATAACTTTTTCCGATCTATACGTCAAAAGAGGCAGGATCCTCAAGAAATTTTTCTGGATCCCTGCCTCTTTTTCTGTTTTTATGATCCGTTCTGGATTTACTGCTCGCTGCCGTCTTTCTGCACCGGTTCGGATGCTTCCGCTTTTTCCGGGCTTTCTGCATCCGCTGCTGCCTTTCCGGCTTCTGCTTTCAGATACTCTTTGAGCTCTTCCGGGCTGGAGATCTGAATGTTGCGGTTTACTTTTGCATCGTATGTATCGGCTCTCATGATTTCGGAGAGATCGACACCGGTCGCCTCTTTCATCGACTCAAACAGCTTTGCCATCACCACCGGCACATTGCCCGCTACGGAGCCGATGCCGTTGTCTTCGCTTCCGCCGCCGATGATCGTAATCTTGTCGATCTGGCTGAGCGGCTCTGCGATCTTTCCGGCGATCTCTGGCAGAACCTTGATCATCATCTCTGCCATTGCGGCTTTGTTGTAGCGCTGGTAAGCCTCAGCTTTCTTCTCCATACCTTCGGCCTCTGCAAGTGCCTGGGCACGGATGGATGCGGCTTCCGCCTCACCTTTTGCCTTGATACCGAGTGCTTCCTGCTCCATCGCATAGCGCTGGGCTTCTGCCTGGGCTTTCTTTGCCTCCGCCTCGCGGATTTTTCGAACTGGTCTGCCTCTGCGTCTTTCTGACGGCGGTACAAATCTGCCTCTGCCTGCTGCTGTTTTGCGTAACGCTCGGCCTCGGCTTTCTTCTTGACTTCTGCCTCGAGGGATTTCTCGGTTACTTCTACTTCTCTGGCACGGAGCTCAACCTCGCGCTCCTGACGGGCGATGTTCGCATTCGCGGAAGTGATTTCCAGCTCTTTTCTCTGCTGCTCTTCCTGAATCTTGTACGCTGCATCTGCCTCTGCCTTTTTGATATCGGACTCTTTTTTTCAGCTCTGCCGACTTGATTGCCAGATCGTTGTTTTTCTTTGCGATCTCAGTCTCGGCAAGAACGCGCTCATCGTTCGCCTCTTTATTTGCACGCGCCTGGGCAATTTTGATTTCTTTCTCGGAATTGGCACGGGCGATCGCCGCAGATTTCTTGATTTTTACGATATTGTCGATACCGAGGTTTTCAATGACCTGATTGGAATCAACGAAATTCTGTACGTTGAAGCTGATGATGTCAAGTCCCATCGCAGCCAGGTCCGGTTCTGCATTTTCTTTGACCAGCTCCGCAAACTTCTGGCGGTCGGAAACCATCTCTTCCAGACGCATCTTTCCAACGATCTCACGCATGTTTCCTTCAAGGACTTCTCTTGCAACCTTGGCAATATATTCGCTGTCGCGGTTCAGGAAGTTCTGGGATGCTTTCTGGAGCTTCTGCGGTTCGTCCCCGACTTTGATGTTGACGGCTGCATCCACCTGAATATTGATGTAGTCAGCGGTCGGCACGGCGTCGCTCGTCTTCACATCAATCGCTACCAGCTTCAGACTCAGCTTGTCCAGCCGCTCAAAGAATGGGAGCTTGATGCCGGCTTTACCGATCAGGATCCGCTGGCCTTTTTTGAAACCGGAAATAATAAATGCGGTATCCGGCGGCGCCTTCACATAACCGCTCGCCAGAATGGCAAGAATGATCACCACAACGGCGATCACGGCAATCATGGTTGCATGTTCGAATACAAATTCCATCTTGTTTCCTCCCTTTTTTCTGCGGATGCTTTTCGCTCCGCGTTCTGCTTTTGTGTCTGTGTTATTTTCACTATAGCATTTTTTGCGGGATAGATACAACTGCATTATTATTACGATTTTGTAAGATTTCTGTTCGGGCAAAAACAATCCGCTGGAGCAGATTCTGATATGCCTTGCAACAAAAAAACGAAGGAGCTTCTTTTTACAGAAACTTCTTCGCCTTTCCTTTTTTTCACTGATCCTGCTCTTATGCTCTTTCGACAATCTTCTCCAGCGCTTTTGTGATCGCTGCTTTCAGCTCCGTCTGATCTGCCGGTGTCTTGACGGCCAGCTGACGGATCAGTGCTGTTACGTGATCGTCTCCAACCTCACCAAGGCTCGTAACGGCCGCGGTTTTTACGTCTACATCGTCTACTTCCAGAAGAGAAGTCAGAATATTAACAGAACCATCATTTCTCGAAGCTGCACAGGCTTTTGCAAGCGCTACCTGCGTTGTCTTGTCCGAATCCAGATACTGTTTTCTTAATTTGTCCCATTTTCCTTTTTCCACCATTTTTTTCAGCTTGTCTTCCGATGCCTCTTTTGAACCAAACATTGTAAATCCTTCTTTCTTTTTGCTCTTATTTTTGGTGGATGCAGCAACTGCCGCGGCGAATCAAAAAGGTTCGTAGTGTTTTTGCTGTCGTCCCTGTCATGTCCGCCACATTGTAACCATGCTCTCGTCCATAACAGAAATTATACTCCTTTTCTTCTGGTTTTTGAACAGAAATACTATAAAGTTTTTATAAAAATTGTTACTTTTTCACATTTTTTTCTTGTTGTTCTGCTTTTTATTTCAGATATCCCGTATATTCCGCCGTATGCAGCAGTTTATTGGCGTTTTCCACGCGCTCTTTGGTCGGCGGATTGATGCCTTCGAGTTTGTATGGGATTCCTAAGGTTTCCCATTTGAATACGCCGAGGGTGTGGTATGGGAGAACCTCTACGCGCTGTACGTTGTGCAGGCTGTGTAAAAACTCATCGAGGCGAATCAGGTATTCATCGTAGTCGCTGCGTTCCGGGACGAGGACGTGGCGGATCCAGACTGGTTTGCCGATCTCGTCAAGGTAGCGCGCCAGGTCGAGGATGTTCTCGTTGGTGCAGCCGGTCAGCTCTCTGTGCGCCTTGTCGTCAATCAACTTGATATCGAGCAGCAGCAGGTCGGTGTATTTCATCAGCTCATTAAATTTGCTGAAATACGGCTCCTCTCTTGTGAACGGATTTCCACTGGTATCCAGCGTTGTGTGAACGCCGTTCTTTTTGCCTTGCGGAACAGCTCGATCAGGAAGTCGATCTGCAGCAGCGGTTCTCCGCCGCTCACGGTAATGCCGCCTTTTTCTCCCCAATAGTTTTTATAGCGGAGCGCTTTTTTCAGCACCTCGTCTGCGGTCTGCCAGTCGGCATCTTTTGTTGTCCAGGTATCCGGGTTGTGGCAGAACTGGCAGCGCATGTTGCAGCCCTTCACAAAAATCACGTAGCGTACGCCAGGTCCGTCGACGGAACCGAAGCTCTCGATCGAATGGATCGCGCCCTTTACCGGGCCATTGTTGTTCTGATTCATTTCACTCATATTTTTTCCTCTTCTTTCCAACTTACTATCTTTCTATTTTTCTGTATTTTCCGGTCAAATTTCAAGGTTCTGCTTGATTATACGGAAATCCGCGGTTCTTTTCAAGGCTTTTCCATGTACAAAATCGAACACATGGCAGGATAAAAATTTGGTTTACTATATTGCATTATGATATAGTCTGTGTTATGATCTACTCAACAAGGAGGTGTTCATATGAATCCACAACTCAAAAAGGGCGTCCTAGAGCTCTGTGTCCTCTCCCAGCTGACAAAAGAGGACAAATACGGCTATGAGCTGACAGACGCTATTTCCCGCGAAATGTCCATCGCCGCAGGAACGCTCTATATGATTTTAAAACGACTCAAGGAAGCCGGTTACGTGGAAACGTATCTACAGGAATCCGCATCCGGCCCTGCCCGGAAATATTACCATCTGACTGAAGCAGGAACAGCTTATCAGCAGGAGAAAAAACAGGAATGGCTGGATTTCACCCAGCAGATCAACCGACTGATTTCAGATGAAACGATCTGACGATAGAAAGGAAAATCATGATGAATACAACGTATGAAACTTATATGAATGCATTGAAACAGGGCCTTGCATCCTTTGATTCTGCCGCCGCAGAGGAAATTTTAAACGATTTCGAATCCCATTTCGCCGACGCCCGCAGCCAGGGTCTCTCCGATGAGGAAATCTGTGCGGAACTCGGCAATGTCGACGATGTCCTCGAATTTTTCCGTCAGGAATATGCCACAACGGAGCAGCCTGTTGCAAACGTGCTGCCACAGGAGAAAATCCACTCCAATTCTGAAGAAACACATCCGAACTACCCGTACGCCCCTTCCACCGCCATCACCGCTATGGAAATCTCCCTGCGGAACGCTTCTGCCGACTTTGCTCCGGGCACTTCCGCTTCGGTTGAGTTTGACTTTTCCGGCGACTTCGATCCGGACCGCTTCGAAGCAGGCATTGAGGGCAATACGTTCTGTCTGCGAGAGAAAAAGCTCATCCCTTCCGTATTCTGGAAACATCTTTTCTGCAATAATCACCAGAAAGAGGTGTTCTCCTTCCAGGTGCCGTCCACCGTACAGAAGCTGACGCTCCGCTCTTTGAACGGCGCGACCGGGCTTGATACCCTCTCCCTTACTACGCTCGAAATTTCCGCCACAAACGGAAAAATCACCGGCGATTCCCTTTCCGCATCCAGCTGCCGCATACAGGCTGCGAACGGAAAGATCGTCCTGACCCGTCTGCGCACAGACAGCCTCGATGTTTCCGCCACAAACGGCAGACTTGAAATCACCGGCGGCTGCTCCCGCGCATCCTTAAACAGTGTCAACGGCAAAGTCCTCTTCGAGGGAACCTGTTCCGAGTACCTGACAGCAAAATCCGTCAACGGTTCCGTGAAACTCCATCTCCCGCACGACCTTGCCGATGCGTCCATTCATGCATCCACGACAACCGGAAAAATCCGCCTCATCTCCAATGGAAGAACGGAATCCTACACAAAAACATTCACCCGCTCCGGTATTTCTGCCTTCACCATTCAGGCAAGTACCGTCAACGGAAATGTCCTGCTCTCTGACTTGCCGGCAGAAAACTGACAAAAAAGAATGGACTGGATAAAATGTTTTTCTTTAGTCGACTGATATGTAAGAAGAACACTGACTACAAAATCAGTGTCCTTCTTTCTTCCTTTACATATATTTCATAATAGTCGGCAATAATACATTCATATCTATTGGTTTTGCAACATGATCATTCATGCCACTTGCCAAAGCCATCTTCTTATCTTCTTCAAACGCATTTGCTGTCATTGCAACAATTGGAATCTGCGATTTGTTACCGTCTTTCAGTTCTCGAATTCTCCTGGATGCTTCATATCCGTTCATAATCGGCATCTGAATATCCATCAGAATCAGACTGTAGTAATTTTGCTTTGCTTTGTTAAACATATCAATACATGCAACGCCGTTCTCCGCTCTTTCTATCATGATTCCCTCTTCCGTCAAAAGTTCCGTTGCAATTTCTGCGTTCAAGTCATTATCTTCTACCAGAAGAACCCTTTTTCCTTCCAGTTTTTTGATATTCAACTGACCGTCTGCATGTTTCGGATTCCTTTCTTCCGCATTTGCTATTTTTAATGGAAGCGTGATTGTAAAAGTAGAACCTGCTCCCGGTTTGCTCTGAACTGTGATCTTGCCATTCATTAAATCCACCAGTTTCTTCACGATTCCCATGCCAAGTCCGCTACCTTCTATTCCGCTGTCTGACGAAGATCGTTCCTGTGAAAATGATTCAAAAATATGTTTTTGGAATTCTTCTGACATTCCGATTCCGTTGTCTGCTATGATAAGCTCTAATACACTCCAACCTTCTTTTTCGCCGGGATATTGGTTCAATGTACAGCTTATGTTACCGCCTTCACCCGTGTATTTCACAGCATTACTCAAAATGTTAATCGTAATTTCAGATGATCTTGCATCATCCATATGCAGGTATGGATATCGAATGTTCTTATTGACTTTCAGTGTTTGATGTTTTTCTTCTATCGGTTTTCTAAACATATCAATACATAAATCAAAGTTTTTAGAAACATCTGTTATTGTTTCATCCAGCGTTGCTTGGTTGTTTTCGATTCGTGCTAATTCAAGAATGTTATCAATCAAATGCAGCATTTTCTTTCCGCACAATAATATTTTTTCAAAGTAATCCTCTAATATAGTTGGCTCCTTTAAATGTTTCTCTCCCAATTCTGCATATCCAATGATTGCATTCATAGGGGTACGAATATCATGAGACATATTAAATAGAAATGTTGATTTTGCTTTGTTAGCTGAATCGGCCAGTCTTGCAGCTTCCTGCAACAGTTTTTGCTGTTTCTGCTCATTTTCTTTTTGCTTCTTATATACAGAATATCCACAGGTACATAATATTACCAAAATACACGCTGTAATGCATCCCAGTACAATACTTAACTTATTCGTCTTCTCAACCATTCCATACGCTTTCTGCATATCCATTTCTATGCAGAAAGCACCTATCACTTCATTAGATTCATCTTCCGCTGTCACAGGATAACAGGCTGTAAAAATAGGTCCCCATGTTGTATCAACAATATCCTGAGAATATACTGTTTTTCCAGAAAGTGCTTTTTCTATATAAGGAACCATCTCCTTTTCAATCGGATCTCCTGGATGTCTGACGTCACCAGCCGATGGATCCAGTCCGTCTACAACGTAAATCAATCTACCGTCTTCATTTCTGGTTGCTGTGTAAATATATCTCGTAGAATTCAGCGTTCTGATTTCATTCATATATGTCGACATATTCTTGAATAGTTCTGTATTCTCATCAGCTTTACTTTTTATTTCATTAAAATCTTTTCGTCCCAGTCTGTTATTTACCAGCTTATGAACCGCATCTGCACTGGAAATATCTCGTTCAATTTCTGTTTTCAGAGCAGTTTTGGTATATGCTTGTTGTAAAATAAAAGTATATGCAACAACAGCCAAAATCACCATTGCCAGAAGGAATACCAACCGTCCCTCAAAAATTTTCCAATGATTTACCGGATTTTGATCTTTTCTTTTTTGTTTTATATAGTTATTTTTCATCATCGTATTTCACATGCCTTTTATCTAATTTTAATTTAATACAAAAACGTCTCAACTCTTCACGTATTTTGCAAACATGGGTTACATTTCCAGACTCATCCCTTTTTTTACAGTAAAAAGCATCCTGTGCCAACTGCCATCACACATACGGTATTCTGTGGAAATGCATTCTTCCGCCTTCAATCTTGCTGAAAGTGTAGAGATATCCAGAAATGGACGGATCAGCGAGCGGTATTCAGATGCAGCCATTGTATCACAAAACTGATACAGTTTCTGTTCTGTCATAACAAAATCCTCTCTCTATGTTTCCTGTCTGCTTATCCCATGCAACTGGAAGGCTCCTGATTGCTGCGGTTGCCTCATAATCATTCATGACAGGCATTTTGCTTTCTCAACTCTTCGCTTATGGTCTGCTTAATTTTTTCATCATCCAACGGCTTTGCAAGATGTGCGTTCATTCCTGCTTCCATACACCTTTCGGCATCTTCCCTGAATGCATTTGCAGTCATAGCAATGATAGGAATTGTTTTTGCATCCTGCCGATCCAGAGCTCTTATTGTTCTTGCAGCTGTAAGACCATCCATCACCGGCATCATAACATCCATTAAAATAACATCGTATGTTCCCGGTTCGGAAGCTTCAAAATGCTGAACAGCTTCTAACCCATTGTTCACTGTTTCTACTTTAGCTCCATTTTCCGTCAGCATAAATTCTGCTATTTCCACATTCAGCTCATTATCTTCAACCAGCAATACCCGGATATCTGATATATCTGCATCAAAATCTTCTTTTTCTTCTGGCCGTGCATTCGTATCAATTTTAAATGGAAGTATTACAGTAAAACAACTTCCTTCACCAAGCTTGCTTTCAACTGTTATGGTTCCGCCCATCTTTTCTACAAGTTGTTTCACAATAGGCATTCCCAGACCTGTCCCATTATAATCAGAACGCGGGGAATTATCTGCCTGTACAAATGGAGTAAACAATTCATTTTTTATAAATTCTTCTGACATTCCAATTCCATTATCTTTTATTTTAAATTCACATGTCATGTGATCTTCTGATCTTTCAATCGTTCTCATACTCATGTAAATAAAACCATTCACCTTATTGTACTTCATACTGTTTGTAAACAGATTCATCAATATTTTTTTCAGATGAACTGCATTGCTCCAAACATATATACCACTGTAATCATCATGTTCTCCTATAACATGAAGTCCTTTTTCTTCTGCCTGAAAGTATAGCGACTCCGTAATTTCTTTACATACCTGATCCAGATTGATGGATTCATCACTAAAAACCACGGTATTCGATTCTAACTTTGCCATATCCAAAACATCATTTACCAATGATAATAGCAGTTTCGAAGACTCATTTATTTTATTCAGGCAATCTTTTGTCCGCTCACCATCATTTCCGCTTTTTTCAAGAATTGTAAGCATGCCCATAATGCCATTGATCGGTGTCCTGATGTCATGAGACATGTTATTTAAAAAGGAAGTCTTAGCCTTATTGGCACTCTGTGCTTCTACAAGTGCATTTTGTAATTCCTGCTGTTTTTCTTCAAGCTCCTGATTCAGCTTCAATGCCTGCTCAGCAGACTTCTTGGATTTTTCTTCCGCACGTTTTGATTTTTTCAAAGAATCAAGAATTATACACAGGGCAACAAAAATAGAGATTCCAACTATGAGTGAGACAGCCAGTAAATTGTCCTGAATAAAATCCTTCGCTGTAACTTTTCGTGAGGAAGCATTATACGAAACTACTGCACCTGAAAATTGAGTTGTAGGCATAGATGTCAGTGTTTTATTCAGAATGGACAAAAGAACCGGTTCTCCCTGCTGAACAGCAAATGAAACATCAGCTTCTTTTGTCAGGAAAACACTATGAAGCTTATTATTTTTCAAATAGTCTGAAACAGTACCTGAATTGCTTACAATACAATCCGTCTCCCCTTTCTGCATTGCTTTTACTGCTGCATCTGATGTCTCATATTCCACAACCTCCCATTGCGGATAATTGTATGAAAGATATGCTTTCAATGCAAAACTATCTTTTTCAACGGCAACTATATTCTCTTTATTTTCATCAAAAGAATCCTTTGCCGTAATTGCTGCCATATTGAGAGTCAATAGTGTATCCGACAAAGCAAATCCATTTGTTTCTGCAAAGTATGGATTCTGGTTTGCATGAAAAATCAGGTCTATTTTTCCATCCTGCAATGCCTGAAGCAGTTCACTTCTTGTATCATATCCATTTAATTCAAATTCCAGAGTCTGACCTTGCAGACAATTTTCTGCAAGATCCACATAATCTGTGATAACACCTGTCAATTTACCTGTTGATGAATCTACACTGCTGATACCTCCATCCTGATTCAGATACCCAATCCTGAGTGCACCATGCCGTCCAAGCCACTCCCTTTCTTCTTTTGAAAGAAACGAGCTGCTCTGTGCAGAAAGATAACGCCTGTAGAGATCATCTGTGTAAAATGGGTTGTCATCCTTGATTCTGCGCATAGCACTATCCAGTGCTTCTTTGATATCCGGACGTTCTGGATTTATAGCGAAATAGATTTCTGTCTCTCCAATACTTGTAAGCGGTGAAATATCCGATTCTTCCCAACGGGATTCTTCTACCGAAACGAAGCAGTCAATTTCATGTTTCGACAGTTTGTCCATAATTTCTGTGGTTGTAGAAACATTGATATGCTTCGTATGCAGACCATATTTTGATTCCCATTCATTAAGCACATCCTCCACTATATTATCTTTAGACACACCAATATTTTTTCCCTCAAAAGAATCCAAATTTCCTGCTGTAAGATCCATATTGGATGCATCCGTATAGATGTAATATTTCTCTTCCCCCATAGGCATATCGGAAAAAAGCATATTTTCAGCACGTTCGTCTGTATAGGAAATGCCACCAAGAATATCAATCTCTCCATTTTCCAACTGTGTAAAGCAGTTTTTCCAATCACTTGTTATGTATTTATATGTCCATCCTGCATAACCTGCAATATCTTGAAGATACTCATAACCATAGCCGCTTCTTTCTCCCTTTTCATTGACGGTATTATAAGTTTCTTCAAAAGATCCTACCCGGATAACATTGTCAGAGTTTTCTTTGGCAAATGTAGGAACGGATAAAACAATAAAACATATAATTGTGCAAAATATAATGTAACAAAATTTGAAATTCATTATATTCTGTACTAATTTGCACTTCTTCATCTTTCTCCCCTCCTCTAGGCTACAGTTGCTTGCTTGCTTCCAGATTTTAATTTTACATTCATTAATTATCAATAACCTCCACACTATTTTTCACAATATTTTTCCAAGCAGCTTCTGTATTACTTATTCAAGTGCTCTACCATAAAAAAGCACTGTCAAACAGACAGTGCACCTCATTTCATGCAACTGGCTGCCATTTTACAGGCCCTGTAGCTTTGCGTCCCAGACTTTCATCTGGTTTGCCAATTTCCATATTATAGCTTTAATACTTATGCAAAAAACTGATTTTATTATACTATAGCACTCTACTGTACACAAGAAAAACATTACCGTTTTAACGCCTGAAAACAAAAAAAGAACAGCCGATACATATACTCGAACTGTTCTTCTACTTCCGAAGACCACGCAGCATTGACATTACTGTTTCCTGCTCATTGGTACTCAGATCGTTCCATATCCCGCTAAAAACAATATTTCCTATCGTCTGCCTTCACCCGCTGACAACAATGTAACCACATAGTAAATAATTCCAAATACAGCTATACTTCCCATCATAATGCCAATCATCTGATTTATACTCACCACATTTCCATGAAATACCGGATTGCAATCAAGCGTGTCTCTTATCGCTTCAACCATTTCATCCGGATAATTTTTTCTCTCCATCTCTCTGAAAACTCCGTGAAGCATATGATTCTTAATCAATGAAGTGGCATATGTACTCGGAAGATAAGACAGTGCCTTCTGAAGACCTGGTCCAAAATTTGAAATCGGCATATAAGCACCACATAGAAAACCATATCCTGCACTGACAATGGTACCCACAGCCGAAAGCTGTCCCTGTGTTGTTAATGGAAAGCTAATGATACTTGAAAGCGTACTTCCAAACAGGACGAGCAATATCATATCAAATAAAACCCATAATATGTCTGCTGTATTCATATACCATCCCATTTTAAGTAAATATCCCAGACATAATACAAATGCAAGTGCATTGACCATCAATGAATTAGCTACTGTTGACAGAAAATATCCCAAATAAATTTTTTCCTGGCTGACCGGTGCAACATTAAAATCCTTCCTTGTTCCATTTGCCTTGTCCTGCACCATAGTCAGATTCACACAAAATGTTACAGTAATACAGCTTACTGCCATAAGTGATGCTGTCAGTTGTGCTGCTACGGTTCCATTAATAAGCTTATCCGAAATCATAATCATATCCGAAATCGCTGCTGTAAAAGAATCTCTGAAAACCTTTGCAAGAAATGTAGCATAAAGAACAATCAGAATAACTGGTGTGATCATTGATGTAAACAACATACCTTTATCTTTAAAAAACAGTTTCCTGTTCCTGTCCATTAATGCCAATACTGTTCTCATCAGCGTTCACCTCCAAGCTTCTTTCCTGTGACTGCAAGAAATACATCATCCATACCGCCTTTTACTACTTCATAATCCATGAATAGGTCCTGATGCTCTACAATAAGCTTCGTAGCTTCTTTCGTATTTTTACTTTTATCTGATATCCGTCACGTATTTTTTTATATTCTCTGTTCAATGTCTTTATTTCATCCTCGGAAACACCATAAACAGACACTATATCCTGTACATAATCATTTTTAAGTTCAAACGGTGTACCTTCTGCTACAACACTTCCTTTGTCAAGAATCACAACATAACCAGCATTGGCAGCCTCTTCCATATAATGTGTAGTCAAAAATACTGTCATATTTTCTGTTTTCTGAAGCTTCTCGATAACATTCCAGATTAACTGCCTTGTCTGCGGATCAAGCCCTGTAGTAGGCTCGTCAAGAATCAAAATCTCCGGTCTGTGCAATAATGCACGGGCAATATCAATTCTTCTTCTCTGACCTCCCGACAGCTTACCTACAGGTCTGTTTAAAAACTCGTCAAAATCCAGAATCTCGACCAGCTCCTGTAATCTCTTATCAAAGGCATTTCCTGTAATGCCGTATAAAGCAGCTCTGCTCTTTAGGTTTTCTTTCACCGTAAGCGGTTTATCAAGTACGCTATCCTGAAACACAACACCAAGCATTCTTTTTGTCTGTGCGCCGGCTTTGTCAGTTTCTATTCCGTTTACCTGAACCGTTCCGCTGTCTTTTTTCTGCAATCCGCAGAGAATGGAAATGGTTGTACTTTTCCCTGCACCGTTTACTCCAAGAAACGCAAACAATTCTCCTTTTTTCACACGAAAGCTCAAATCATTTACCGCTTTTACTTCGCTAAAGCTTTTATTCAGATGACTGATTTTAATGATATCTGATTCCATATCTTCTCCTTTTGTTTCATCTTTCCGTGACATGCTCTCGCCACTTAAATCTTACAGATTTTGAAGTGGGAGCTTCCTGCTCAATTGCCCTTCAGGGCAAAGCTAAAACAGGCTATCCCCGCGTGTCCCGCGGTTCTTTTTTATCCGGTTACGGATCTTTTCTGT
>ENA-OQOA01000044-OQOA01000044.1-human-gut-metagenome-genome-assembly--contig:-NODE-44-length-68815-cov-6.003596_pt1 | contig 68815 bp, 61 predicted proteins | sample MGYA00242633_ERZ504888 | MGnify/ENA primary metagenome ERZ504888 (study PRJEB26092, sample SAMD00036372) | human gut metagenome | host: Homo sapiens | study: EMG produced TPA metagenomics assembly of...
AAAACTGATGAGCGTTTTTTTCAATGTAAGTAAATTTTTGACGATCACATGATCCATCCAAATACGGTGGAAAGGACGATCATAATCATAGAAAAGACAAACGAGTTCACCGACATCAGCGTCGCCCGCTGCCTGGACGGGATCATGTCATTGAGCAGAATATCGGTCCGGACTTCAAGAAAATCATCGGAAAAGGATCCGATAAATCCGCCGAAGACCATAAGGGCCGGCAGTCCGGTAAAGCTCATAAGAAAGGCGAAAAGTACACCGATCGTGCCAAACAGCAGAATCGCGCGGTAGCGGTATTTGTGAAAGTATGCCGTCATCCGCGATCCCAGTGCCGCGCCGAGTCCCATCACGAAGAGGGCAGGTCCAAGCAGCGCGCTGTTCATGCCGGTGAGTGGCAGCTTCGCCTGTAAAAAGAAGAGAACCAGCGTAGAAACGGCACCGATGAGTGCGTTCACCAGCATAATATTTCTTGCTTTTTTCTCACGGACAAGAAACTGCCAGCTTTCCTGCACAACCGAAACGATTTCCTGTCCAACAGGATAATGAACTGGTGTTGCGTCCGTTTTTACTTCCGCAAGGCGGAATGAAATGCCAAGCGCAATCAGCCCGAAGAAGAGATCAATCGCATACGCGCGCCGGTATCCCAGCCACAGGGCAAGGCCTGCGCAGAGCGTTGCGGTGGAATTGGTGATACGGTACAGCATCATTTCAGTAGAAGAAAAACGGGCATAAAATCCTTCGTCCCCGTTCTGCTTCAGACTGTCATACGCAAGTGCCTCCCGTGTGCCGGATGCAAGGTTATAGCTGAGCGCACTGCATCCAAGCGCAAGCGCCGTTGTGGCAAAGCCGGTGGAAAAAATCATCAGCGTACCGGAAATCAGGGCGGCCACCTGACTTGCAATCAGCGTTTTCCGTCGCCCGAAAACATCGGCGACAACGCCGGAGGGGAGTTCAAAGCAGAGGCTCACGATATGGAAAATACTTTCGAGCATCCCGATCTGCAGCAGCGAAAATCCACGGAGTGCGAGCAGTGCAACCCACGAAGCCGCCGCAATCTGAAAATAGCCGACCGTGGTCATAAGATATAAAGTTCGTATTTGTTTTCTGGTATTTTTCTCAGACATAAAAAAATCTCCTTGTCAAAATATAGTAAAATTCTGATGGGGAGATACGTGCATTTTCTGTGTGATTTTAAGAATACAAGATGTGAAGTTTACTTAAAAAAGAGCGCACTATCCCCATAAACAGCTGAAACATCGCCATTTGTGAGGTGAAGAAACTGGTTTTTCCAGATCATAGTGCTACTCCTTTTGTAATCATAATTTTTTACCAGAATACCACCGGAAACGGAAAAAGTCAAAGAAAAATTTTGACAAAAATAAAAAAACTATTGACTTTCAAGTATACTTTAATGCTACAATTTTTTCAACAATACTGAGGAAACGAAGGTTTTCTGCGGAAAAGAAAGGGGATATTTTAACATGAGTGTAGATGTAACAAAAATGCCGAAATTAGGATTTGGCATGATGCGCCTTCCGGAGAAGGACGGAGAACTGGATTTGGAGCAGATCTGTAAAATGGTCGATGCGTACCTTGCCTCCGGAATGAACTATTTTGACACCGCCTATATGTACTGCGGCGGAAAATCGGAGAGCATCGTGAAAAAAGCGCTGGTAGAGCGTCATCCGAGAGAAAGCTTTACTCTGACAACCAAACTTCCGCAGTGGATGATGGACGAGGGCATCGAAGGCCGTGACCGCATTTTCAACGATCAGCTCGCGCGCACCGGAGCAGGCTACTTTGATTATTACCTGCTGCACAGTGTCGAGGACGGCGCAAACTATGACGGCTATGTGAAATACGACTGTTTTAACTGGGCCAAGAAGAAAAAAGAAGAGGGACTGATCAAACACTTTGGTTTCTCCTTCCACGGAACGCCGGAGCTGCTTGACAAGATTCTCTCCGAGCATCCGGAGGTTGAAATTGTCCAGATCCAGATGAACTATGCTGACTGGGACAATCCGCTGATCCAGTCCGGACGTCTGTATGAGGTGCTTCGGAAATACGATATGCCGTTCCTTGTTATGGAGCCGGTAAAGGGCGGTTCCCTTGCATCAGCAGGCAAAGAGATTGAAGCAGAGATGAAACGTGTTCATCCGGATGCATCGATTGCGTCCTGGGCACTCCGCTTTGCGGCTTCCCTCCCGGGTGTTGCAACCGTGCTCTCCGGTATGTCAAACGAGGAACAGATGGAGGATAATATCAAAACCTTCCGAAATTTTGTACCGTTAAACGAGGAAGAAAAAGCAGTGATCGCCAAAGCACAGGAAGCGCTGAAAAAGAGTCCGGCGGTTCCATGTACCGCCTGTCGTTACTGCTGCGACGGATGTCCGATGGGAATCGCGATTCCGGATGTGTTCAAGGCATTGAATACCATCCGCCTGTATGGAGAAGAAGACCGCGCGAAAAAATTATTATAAAAAGCTGCTGGAAACATCGGGAAAAGCAGAAGACTGCGTGCAGTGCGGTCAGTGTGAGAGTGTATGCCCGCAGCATCTGCCGATCATTGACCTGTTAAAAGAAGCGTCCGAAAAGCTTGACGTGCCGGTGACGGAATAAGAGGATTGCGAATATCCGCTTTTGCATATGCTTTAGAAAAAGGCTCCCCGGAATACTCTGAAAAAAGAGTATTCCGGGGAGCCTTTTTTTCTATGGGAAATCTTGTTGGAATTTCCTGCGGAGAAAAAGATCCTTTGGGCAGGATTGCACTGCGCGGAAAAAATGTGCCACTTGCGAGAGATGTGACGGAGCGGTTTACGACCGGAAAAATGGAATGTAAAAAGAAAAAACTCATGTTTTACATAAACTTAACATCTCTGAGATTTTGCATTTTACACGCCGTTGTTATGATGAAACCTGTAAAAACGAAATGTAAAAAACGTCGGGATTGCGATTTTACAAAATAGAAATCACAAAAATCCCGTGTGAAAAGAGGAGAAAAGAATATTATGAAGAGAAAAGTAATTGCAATCACCTTAACCGCAATGATGGCTGCAGGAATGCTTGCAGGATGTGGAAGCAGCGATAGCAGCAGTTCTTCCACAGCAGACACTACAAAAGAGGCTTCTGCAACAGAGGCAGATGGCAGCACAGACGGTGACAGCACCGCAGCAGGCGGAGATTTTTCCGGACAGATCAGCGTGATCTCCCGTGAGGATGGTTCCGGTACCAGAGGTGCATTCATCGAGCTGTTCGGTGTAGAAGAGAAAAACGATGCAGGTGAGAAAGTGGATAATACCACCGTTGATGCACAGATCACCAACAATACTTCCGTTATGATGAGCACAGTGGCAGGTAACCAGCACGCAATCGGTTATATCTCCCTTGGATCCTTAAATGATGAAGTCAAAGCACTGAAAATCGACGGAGCAGAGGCAAGCGCAGAGAACGTAGAAAACGGTTCCTATAAAGTAAGCCGTCCGTTCAACATTGTAACAAAAGACGGTCTTTCCGCAGATGCGCAGGATTTCATGGACTACATCTTAAGCACCGACGGACAGCAGGTTGTTTCAGATGACGGATATATTGCAATCAAAGATACCAAAGCCTACGAAGGAAACTGCAGCGGTGAAAAGGTTGTGGTAGCAGGATCTTCCTCTGTAACACCACTGATGGAAAAATTAAAAGAGGCTTATACAAAAGTAAATTCAAACGCTAACATCGAAGTACAGCAGAGCGATTCCACAACAGGTATCACTTCCGCAAGCGATGGCCTCTGTGACATTGGTATGGCATCCCGTGACTTAAAGGATGAGGAGAAATCCTCAGGGCTTACCGCAACCGTAATCGCAACCGACGGTATTGCTGTCATCGTAAACAAAGAGAACCCGACCGATGGGCTGACCAGTGATCAGGTAAAGAGCATCTATGTTGGCGACACAACCGACTGGGCAGATGTAAAATAAAGAATGTATAAAGCAATGGAAAAAGAAGTAAGGGCGAACAATGGAAAATCGCTCTTACTTCCGTATCCGAAAATGTTCAGAAAAAGAAGCTGTCTTTCGGAACGTGCTTGAAAAAGCAGTTCGTAAGGAAAAAAACGAAAGTCTTTTTCAAACACGCTCCGCGAAACAATGAAATGAAAGGATTTATCTTATGAAACTAAGAGAAACGATCATGAAACTTGTATTCCTGATTGCGGCGTGCTGCTCCGTACTGGCTGTTGCACTGATCTGCATTTTCCTGTTCATGAATGGCGTTCCTGCTATTTTTAAAATCGGACCGCTGAAATTTTTGACCGGTACCGTGTGGAAACCGGGAAACAACATTTTCGGTATCCTGCCGATGATTGTCGGCAGTATCTGCGTGACCGGCCTTGCAATCCTGATGGGTGTGCCGGTTGCCATTCTTACTTCGGTGTTTCTTTCCCGTTACTGTCCGAAAAAGTTTTACGGCATCTGCAAATCAGGTATTAACCTGATGGCCGGTATTCCGTCTATCGTATATGGATTTTTCGGACTGGTCGTGATCGTCCCATTGATGGCACAGCTGACCGGCAAAAACGGAAACACAATGCTGACGGCATCTATTCTTCTGGCCGTTATGATTCTTCCGACCGTGGTCGGTGTAACAGAATCCGCCATTACAAGCGTTCCAGAATCCTACTATGAAGCAAGCCTTGGCCTTGGTGCAACGCATTCCCAGAGCGTTTTCTTTGCAGTTGTCCCGGCGGCAAAATCCGGAATCCTGGCCGGCATCGTTCTTGGCATCGGACGTGCCATCGGAGAGACAATGGCAGTGATTATGATTGCCGGAAACCAGCCTCGTATGCCAAAAGGAATCACAGAAGGCCTTCGTACCATGACAGCCAATATTGTACTGGAGATGGGATATGCATCCGGACTTCACCGGGAAGCGCTGATTGCAACGGGTGTTGTGCTGTTTGTCTTTATCCTGCTGATCAATTTATCGGTGTCTATGCTGACCGGAGGTACATTATGGTAGATTAAAGGAAATGGAGCTGTAAATCAATGGAAGCTGTAAAAATAATACAAAAGAAAAAGAAGAACAAAGGTTACGTATCACAAAAGTGTTTTTACTTCGGTACTGACCGGAATTACCTGTGGAGCGGCCATTCTTGCACTTGCTATTCTGGTTTTTCTGGTTGGATTTATTCTGATCCACGGTGTGAAAAACCTGACACTGGAGCAGTTTGCATGGACCTATAATACAGAGAATGTTACGATGCTTCCGGCGATCATCAACACTGTTACGATGACAGTACTTTCCCTGCTGCTTGCTGCGCCCCTCGGCATTTTCTCGGCGATTTATCTGGTTGAATATGCCAATAAACGCGGAAAACTGGTTGGCCTGATCCGGATTACGGCAGAGACCCTTTCCGGTATTCCGTCGATCGTTTACGGTTTGTTCGGTATGCTGTTTTTTACGAAAACCCTGAAAATGGGATACTCGATGATGTCCGGTGCCTGTACACTTGCCATCATGATTCTTCCGCTGATTATGCGAACAGCAGAAGAAGCCTTAAAATCAGTTCCGGATTCCTATCGGGAAGCAAGCTTTGGACTGGGAGCCGGAAAGCTTCGTACGATTTTTAAAATTGTTCTTCCATCTGCCGTACCCGGCATTCTTTCCGGTGTCATTCTTGCGACAGGCCGTGTCGTAGGAGAGACGGCAGCGCTTCTTTTCACAGCAGGAACGATTGCAAAGGTGGCAGGACTTATGGATTCCGGCCGTACCCTTGCCGTTCATATGTATGCACTTTCCAGTGAAGGCCTCTATATGAATCAGATGTATGCAACCGGCGTCATCCTGATGCTGATTGTCCTTCTGATCAACGGCTGTTCCGGAATGATTGCGAAGAAAATTGCAAAGAAATAAAAGAGAGACGAGGAAAAAACATGAGCAAAATAGATGTATCCAATATGGATCTTTATTACGGAGACTTTCATGCATTAAAAAATATCAACTTGAGCATTGATGCCAATGAAGTGACGGCTTTTATCGGACCTTCCGGCTGTGGTAAATCGACCCTGTTAAAATCCATCAACAGAATGAATGATCTCGTTCCGGGCTGCCGGATCACCGGTGAAATGCTGTTGGACGGAGAAAACATCTACGGCGGAAAAATGGATGTCAACGGACTCCGAAAACGGGTCGGCATGGTATTCCAGAAACCAAATCCGTTCCCGATGAGCATTTACGACAATATTGCCTATGGCCCCAGAACCCATGGTGTCCGTTCCAAAGCGAAGCTGGATGATATTGTGGAGCAGTCTCTTCGACAGGCGGCAATCTGGGATGAGGTGAAGGACCGTTTGAAGAAAAGCGCACTTGGCATGTCCGGCGGACAACAGCAGCGTCTTTGCATTGCGCGTGCTCTTGCCGTACAGCCGGAGGTTCTTCTGATGGACGAACCAACCTCAGCACTGGATCCGATTTCTACTTCCAAAATCGAAGATCTTGCGGTAGAATTGAAAAAAGATTATACTATTGTCATGGTAACCCACAATATGCAGCAGGCAGCCAGAATTTCCGACAAAACCGCATTTTTCCTGTTAGGCGAGGTAGTAGAATACGGAGAGACCGAACAGATCTTCTCCATGCCGAAGGATAAACGGACAGAGGATTACATTACAGGGAGGTTTGGCTGATATGAGGGAAAGATTTGAGCAGCAGATGGAAATTCTGCACACGGAGCTGATTGAGCTTGGCGCACTCTGCGAGCAGGCAATCGGACGGACGTATGAGGTTCTGCTGGAGGGAAACCAGAGAGCGGCAGAAGAGATTATCAAAAAAGACCAGGTTGTCGATGCGAAAGAACGGGAGATCGAGGATCTCTGCTTCCGCATCATTTTACAGCAGCAGCCGGTAGCACGTGATCTGCGTCAGGTATCTGCGGCATTAAAAATGATTACCGATATGGAGCGGATCGGAGACCAGGCAGCAGATATTGCGGATATCGTAAAAGTAACGAGTCTTGATGTGCCGGATGCAAGCATCCGTCTGAAGGATATGGCGAAAGCAACAGCTTCTATGGTAACAAAATGCATCGATGCATACGTTAAGCAGGATCTGAAGCTTGCACGGGAGGTTATCGATTCCGATGATATCGTGGATGATCTTTTTGACGAGGTAAAGGATGAAATTCTGCAGGGTATGCGAAAGGGAATTACCACAGATGTCCAGTCTCTGGACTATCTGATGATTGCAAAATATTATGAAAGAATCGGTGACCATGCAACAAACATTGCGGAATGGGTTGTGTATTCCATTAACGGTCACCATAAAGGGGAATAACAGATGATTTACTGCGTGGAAGATGAAAGAAATATACGGGAACTGATCGTATACACACTGGAATCGAGCGGTTTTACCGCAAGAGGCCTGGAAAGCGGAAAAGAGCTGAATGCAGCTATTGCAGAACAGCTTCCGGATCTGATTCTCCTGGATATCATGCTTCCGGGAGAGGATGGTCTTGAAATTCTTTCACGCCTCAAGGCATCGGAAGTAACAAAAGAAATTCCGGTCATTATGGTAACGGCAAAGGGCGCTGAGTATGATAAGGTCATGGGCCTGGACTGCGGAGCCGATGACTATATTACCAAGCCGTTCGGCATGATGGAATTTATCGCAAGGGTACGTGCCGTGCTGCGCCGTGCCGGAAAAGAAGAGAAGGAAAACGATGTGCTGGAGACCGGGGATCTGCAGATCCAGGTAAAGCAGCATCAGGTTCTGGCCAAAGGGGAGAAGGTTACCCTGACCTTAAAAGAGTTTGAACTGCTGAAATTTTTAATGGAAAATAAAGGAATTGTCCTTACGAGAGACCGTCTGCTCGGCCATGTCTGGGGTTATGATTTTGACGGAGAAACCCGTACGGTAGACGTTCATGTGCGTACACTCCGCCAGAAGCTGGGCGAATGCGGCGAGCTGATCGAGACGGTCCGCGGCGTGGGATACCGGATAGGAGGCTGAGAAAGTAAGATGCGTAAAAAAGTCTTTCAACATGCGGGAGCGTTGATTATCGCTGCGATTATCCTGACTTTTTTCACCATGAGCTGGGCAATGTACAACAATACGGCGGAGCAGCTTCGTGTTTCGGTGAGAAATGAATGTGAGTATTACAGGTATTTTCTGGACAAGATGGGTGATGACAGTCTGGATAAACCGGCCGGAAAGATTACAGCAAGTCGGGTCACCCTGATTGACACGGACGGAACCGTTCTGTTTGATTCGGTCGAGGATGCGAAGATGATGGGAAATCATTCCGGGCGGCCGGAGGTGATTGAGGCAGAAAAGACAGGGGAAAGCAATATTTCCCGTTATTCCGAAACGCTGCGGAGCAAAACATATTATACGGCACTGCGCCTGGACAATGGAAAAATCATCCGTGTTTCCCTGACAACGGACAGTGTGTTCGGTGTGATGCTGCGGAATATATGGCTTGTGGCTGTGCTGATTGCGGCAGTTCTTGTCGTAGAGCTGATGATGGTCAGCCATATGACAAAGGCACTCGTAAAGCCGATCAATGAGATTGATCTGAATCATCCGCTGGACAACAAAGCGTATGAGGAATTGAGTCCGCTGCTTGGCAGAATTCATCAGCAGCAGAAGCAGATCCAGCAGCAGATGGAGGAGCTCCGCCATAATCAGGAGGAGTATCTTGCCATCACGGAATATATGAAGGATGGTCTGATCGTGACAAACCAGTCGGTTGTACTCTCCATCAACCGCTCGGCACAGAATTTGTTTGATGTGACGGCAGAGGAGTGCATCAATCACAATATTGTGACAGTCAGCCGCAATGAGCAGCTGAAGGAGGCGCTGGATCATGCTCTGGAGGGCAGTTCCGAGGAGCGGATGCTGGAATTAAACGGAAGAGTCTATCAGCTTCTTGCTAATCCGGTGCGTGTGGACAATGTTGTATCCGGTGCGGTCATCCTGGTGCTGGATGTGACAGAAAAACAGAAAGCGGAGGTGATGCGCCGTGAGTTTTCTGCCAATGTGTCACATGAGCTGAAAACACCACTGATGTCAATTTCCGGATATGCGGAGATCATAGAAAATAACATGGTAAAACCGGAGGATATTCCAAAATTTGCGGGAAGAATCCACAGTGAGGCGAGCAGGTTAAGCTCTCTTGTCGAGGATATTATCAAGCTGTCCAGACTGGACGAGAACGACCAGTCGATCCCGATGGAGGAAGTGGATCTGATGCAGATCTGCCGTGATGTCGAGGGACATCTTTCCATACGGGCAAAGGAGCAGCAGGTGAAGATGACACTGAGAGGAGAGAGCTGCCGGATCAAAGGTGCACGGCAGGTTCTCTATGAGATGATCTACAATCTCTGCGACAATGCGATCAAGTACAACCGCAGGGACGGTGAGGTCGAAGTGACGGTTTCCCGCGGAAGAAACGGACGGGCAGTGGTATCTGTGGCAGATACCGGAATCGGAATTGCAAAGGAAGATCAGGAGCGGATCTTTGAACGGTTCTATCGTGTAGATAAGAGTCATTCCCGTGAAACGGGAGGTACGGGACTTGGACTTTCCATTGTGAAGCATGGAGCGATTCTTCATGATGCAAAGATTAAAATTGAGAGTACGCTTGGAACCGGAACAAAGATAATTCTGGAGTTTTAAGTGAAAAACAGATAACGCAAAAGACAGCATGCGGGGACAGAACCTATATGGGAGGCTTGAAAAATTCATGATTTTTAAGTGCCCAAAGCGGTTCCGTCCCCGCATGCTGTCTTTTTATGTATGGCTTGTATCGTTATAAAAATGCAAATTCGTTGTTTTGAATAAACAGAGTATTCAATATTTGGTAAATATGATAAGGGGGTTGGGGGTTGTTTTTTGATGCAGAGTATGGTATGGTAAATATAACGAGTTCCGGAAACGTTACCGACACCGTTTCCGGAAATACAGACGAGATACCGACAGCCCTGTTTTTACGAAACAAAATGAGCTGGCTATAGGGGTTGCATAAGTTACAATTTGCTGCGTATCCGTGAACAGGAATTATGTATTTGTGGGGTCGGATGGATAGAAAAAACGACAAGGAGAAAGGGTTTAAAAATGAGAGCAAGTGGTATTTTACTTCCGGTAGCTTCGCTGCCGTCCCGATATGGAATCGGATGTTTTTCGAAAGAAGCGTATGAATTTGTGGATCGCCTGGAGGAGGCCGGCCAGAGCTACTGGCAGATTCTTCCACTTGGACCGACGGGATATGGAGATTCGCCGTACCAGTCGTTCTCTACTTTTGCCGGAAATCCATATTTTATTGATTTGGAGACCCTGGTAAAAGAGGAACTTCTGACAGAAGAAGAGTGTGATGCGTGCGATTTCGGCGACAACGCGGAGTATATTGATTACGAAAAGATTTATCAGTCCCGTTTCAAAGTACTCAGAAAAGCATTTGAAAGATTTGCGGCAGATGACGTATATGATGCATTTGTATCGGAAAATGGTTACTGGCTGGAAGATTATGCGCTGTATATGGCGATTAAGGATGCACTCGGCGGAATCAGCTGGAGTGAGTGGCCGGCAGAATTAAAGGACAGAGAAGAAGCAGCACTGAATCAGAAACGGGAAGAACTTGCCGAGGAGATTGCATTTTACAAATTCCAGCAGTTTATGTTCCTGAAACAGTGGAAAGCACTGAAGGCATACGCAAATGAAAAGGGTATCCGTATCATCGGTGATATTCCGATTTATGTTGCATTTGACAGTGCCGATACCTGGGCAAATCCGGTTCTGTTCCAGTTTGATGAGGACAACCAGCCAAAAGCAGTTGCCGGATGCCCGCCGGATGCGTTCTCCGCAACCGGACAGCTCTGGGGCAACCCGTTATACAAATGGGACTATCATAAGAGCACAGGTTATGCATGGTGGCTGTTACGTCTGGCTCACGTGTTTAAACTGTACGATACTGTCCGCATCGACCATTTCCGCGGATTTGATGAATATTATTCCATCCCGTTCGGTGATCAGACGGCAGAGCGCGGCCACTGGGAAAAAGGACCGGGCATGGATCTGTTCAACACCGTCAAAGAAAAGCTCGGCGATGTGGATGTCATCGCAGAAGACCTGGGATATCTTACCGAGAGCGTGATCGAAATGGTGAAAGAATCCGGCTATCCGGGTATGAAGGTGCTGCAGTTTGCTTTTGACTCCCGTGAGGAGAGTGATTATCTGCCGCACAATTACGAGAGAAACTGTGTTGTCTACACCGGAACACACGACAATGATACCATTCTTGGATGGTATTATGTCATGAGTGAGGAAGACCGCGAATTCTCCAAAGAGTATATGGGAAATGCAAAGAGTACCGACGAGGAACTCCCGTGGGATTTTATTCGCATGTCAATGGAGAGCGTGGCAAATCTGGCTGTCACTCCGATGCAGGAATTTTTAGGTCTTGGAACGGAGGCGAGAATTAACTATCCGTCTACACTTGGAAATAACTGGAAATGGCGCCTGCTTCCGGGACAGTTTACATCGGAAATGGCAAAGAGAATTCACCGGCTGACACAGATTACAGCACGTATTGCAAAATAAAAATACGCGCCGGAGAGAAAGCAAAACAGGCCGGGAAAACAAGCCGGAAGAGATTCCGGCAGAACAGATACAGAGTTTAAAGGAGAGGCCTGCAGAATATGGAACAGGTAACAATCAGGGACATTGCCCGCAAATGTAAGGTAGGCGTGAGTACCGTATCGAGAGCGATGAACAATCATCCGGACATCAATCCGGAAACAAAAGAGATGATCTTAAAGGTGATTGCCGAATCGAATTACGTACCGAACAACAGTGCCAGAAACCTGAAGCGGTCGAATGCCAAAGCGATTGCCATTCTGGTAAAAGGCATGGACAACATGTTCTTCAACAACATGATCAGTGTGATTGAAGAGGTTGTGCGAAAAAGAAATACGCCTGCATTATTGAGCGAGTAGAGGAAAAGGCAAATGAGGTAGACTCCGCGATCGAGATCGTCAAAGAAAAACGGCTGCGCGGCATCATTTTCCTCGGCGGAAACTTTACGCATCCGCATGAGAAAATGGCGCAGATCCCGGTTCCGTACGTGATCAGTACAATCGGGGCGGTTTCAGACGGAGGAAAACCGTGCGCGAGCGTATCGGTCGATGACTACAGGGAAAGCTATAAGATGGTAGATTATCTCTGTGGTCTCGGGCACCGGCGCATTGCCATCATTACCGCCTGCGAGGACGACATCAGTATCGGACGCCTCCGTCTGAATGCGTACCGCCAGGCTTTACTGGATCATGGGATACCTTATGACCCTGATCTGGTATTTCATATGACGAAGGACGACACGTATTCTTTCGCCACAGGGTACAAGATAACAAAAGAAATTCTGGAAAAAAAAGACGGAGTTTTCCGCGCTGTATGCCACCGCGGATACGCTGGCAATCGGTGCGTGCCGTGCCTTAAAAGAGGCCGGGCTTACCGTGCCGGATGATATTTCCGTTGCCGGATTTGACGGAATTGATGCGGGAGAGTATTATATACCCAGTATCACAACGATCCGCCAGCCGGTGGAGCAGCTTGCCGCAGAGACGGCGAAGATGCTGTTTTCCTTAATTTCAGGAAAAGAAGAACCCTGCAGCAAAGTATACGATGGGGAACTCGTCGTAAGGGAATCTACGAAGTCGCGGATCGCGCAGCAGTAAAATATTTGCTGTTTCGCTGCCCCGAAAAGTGATTCAGAAGTGAACCGTCCCATTCAGGGAAAAGCTTTGAATGGAACTGCGAAAGCTGCCAATTGCAGGAAATCTGGAATGGCAGCGCAACTAAATGACACTGTGGGAATTTATCCACAGCAATACGAGGAGAAAAAAATGGAAGAAAGAATTCAGGCAATCTTAAAAGAGCGTTTTGGAAGAGATCTGGACAACTGCACAAAGAGCGAAATCTTTGAAGCCCTGATGGTTATCACCAAACAGGAGATGGCAGGTCGCAAAAGAAACACCGGAAGTAAGAAGCTGTATTATATTTCAGCAGAGTTTCTGATCGGAAAACTGCTGTCCAATAACCTGATTAACCTTGGCATGTACGAGGAAGTTGAAAAAGCACTTGCAGCTCACGGAAGAGAGCTGACCGAGATCGAGGAGATGGAAATGGAGCCGTCCCTTGGAAACGGAGGTCTCGGCCGTCTGGCAGCATGCTTCCTTGATTCTATCGCAACGCTTGGCCTGCCGGGAGACGGTATCGGCCTTAATTATCACTTCGGTCTGTTCCGCCAGCTTCTGGTCGACCACAAACAGAAAGAAGTGAAAAATCCATGGATCACAAATGAGAGCTGGCTCGTCAGACAGCCGGTATCCTTTGCAGTTCCGTATAAAAACTTCACGATGCATTCTACCCTGTATGATATCGACGTACCGGGTTACAACAATGGCTGTAACCGTCTGCATCTGTTCGATGTAGATACGGTAGACGAGAGTATCGTTCCATCAGACAGCATCAACTTTGACAAGCATCAGATCCAGAAAAACCTGACACTGTTCCTCTACCCGGATGACAGCGACCGTGCCGGACAGCTGCTTCGTATCTACCAGCAGTATTTCATGGTCAGCAACGGCGCACAGTTTATCCTCATGGAGTGCGAGCAGAAGGGCTACGATCTGCACAAGCTGTATGATCACGTTGTGATCCAGATCAACGATACCCATCCGTCCATGGTCATTCCGGAGCTGATCCGTCTGCTGCAGGAGAGAGGCTTTACCATGCAGGAAGCCATCGATGTTGTAAGCAAGACCTGTGCTTACACCAACCACACCATCCTGGCAGAGGCACTGGAAAAATGGCCGATCGATTACCTCGAGGAGGTTGTTCCGCACCTGATGCCGATTATCCACGAGCTGGACGCACAGGCAAAGAAGAAATACAAAGATGAGAAAGTAGCGATCATCGATAAGGATCAGCGCGTCCATATGGCACACATGGATATCCACTACGGATTTTCTGTTAACGGCGTTGCAGCACTGCACACCGAGATCCTGAAAAACTCCGAGCTGAAACCGTTCTACGATATTTATCCGGAGAAATTCAACAACAAGACAAACGGAATCACTTTCCGCCGCTGGCTGCTGCACTGCAACCGTGAACTGGCACAGTATATTGAGAGCCTGATCGGACCGGGATTCAAAAAAGATGCCGACGAGCTGGAAAAACTGCTTAAATACAAAGACAACAAGAAGGTTCTTGCAAAACTTGAGGAGATCAAACACAACCGCAAACTGGATCTCAAACAGTTCCTGTATGAGACACAGAATATCGCGCTGGATGAAAATTCCATCATCGATGTACAGGTAAAACGTCTTCATGAGTACAAACGCCAGCAGATGAATGCCCTGTACGCTATTTACAAATACATGGATATCAAGAGCGGAAACAAGCCGAAAACCCCGATCACCATGGTATTCGGTGCAAAGGCTGCACCGGCTTATATCATCGCAAAAGATATCATCCATCTGATCCTGTGCCTGCAGGAGCTGATTGATAACGATCCTGAGGTAAGCCCGTACTTCAAAGTGATTATGCTTGAGAACTACAACGTATCAAAAGCTGCAAAGGTGATCCCGGCAGCAGATATCTCCGAGCAGATCTCCCTGGCATCCAAAGAGGCTTCCGGAACCGGAAACATGAAATTCATGCTGAACGGTGCCCTGACGCTTGGAACAGAAGACGGTGCAAACGTTGAGATTGGCGATCTTGTCGGAAAAGAGAACATCTACATCTTCGGAAAGAAACCGCAGGATGTCATCGACCTGTACGCAGATGCTGCTTACTGCTCAAAAGACATCTATGACGAAGATCCGGAGATTGCAAAGCTGGTTGATTTCATCGTCAGCGATGAGCTTCTTGCTATCGGCGACAAGGTTTGCCTGGAGAGACTCTACAAAGAGATCTTGAACAAAGACTGGTTCATGACGCTGCTCGACCTGAAAGAGTACATCAAGACAAAAGAAAGAGTATACAAAGACTACGAGAACAAAGATGCATGGAACAAGAAGTGCCTGATCAACATCGCAAAAGCAGGCTTCTTCTCCTCCGACCGTACCATTGCACAGTACAACGAGGATATCTGGCATCTGGCATAAGTGCAGAACATGCATACAAAACGCCGCCGCAGACGATTCGGTTCGTCCGCGGCGGCGTTTTTTAATGCAATTTTTATGAAAGATTCAGCCGTCTGCTTAAGATATAGCGGCAGATCAGGAACAGAACAACGCAGAGCACCACGGTGATGATAAGTGTGGAAACCGAGGATGTGGTAACCACAGCAGTCGGTGTGGAGTCCTGGAAAACACGGACGATGCTGATTCCGCCGAAGATCTGGATCACGGTAGTCATGCCGATGTAAGAGAGGACAGCCGTCAGAATTTTGTGGCTGGATACCAGGCTTCCGATGCTGATGGCGGCATAGAACAGAAGAATGCCAAAGAACAGCGAAGCGAAGAAGCCAACGATGGAAAACAGTGCCATACCGATGTGGTTCGTGATGCCGATCAGGGAAAAAGCAGCATCGGCAACACCGGTAATCTGTGCCCAGAGATAGGACAGAAAATCGGAAAAGGTCATGGTCTTGTTGTAAAAAAGCAGGGTGTTTGCGGTAAAATACCGGATTGCGGACGGCAGAAGCAAAAAAGCGAAGGAAGCGAGAACGGAAAGTGCGTTTAAGATGCTCCATGCGCCGAAAACCAGCATTTTGGAGAGAATATGATCCGTTGCCGATACCGGAAGGACGTTGGTCAGATACCCTTCGTCGGTAAAAAGATTTTTATAGTAGCGCTGGATCATCAGCACCTGTGTCATGACGGATGCGGCGATCACAATCAAAACGTATGCAAACAGATAGAGGACGATCAGCAGATCCGGCAGCTCAGAAATCTGGGAAAAAGAGGAATCCGAAGCCTCCGAGAGCGCCCATGAAAATGGCGGCACCGTTCAGCAGCGCCATGTTTTTCCAGCATGCTTTCCACTCATGTTTCAGACATTTTTTAACATTTGAATACCTCCCTGAAATAAGAATCAATCGATTCACCCTCCTGCATCCGGATATCCTCAACCGAGGCGTGCAGTTTTAACTGGCCCTCCTGAATGAAAATGACTTCATCCAGAATATTTTCGACATCTGAGATGAGATGGGTTGAAATGAGGATGGATGCGTCCGGGTCGTAATTGTTTAAAATCGTCGATAAAATATAATCGCGCGCAGCCGGGTCAACGCCTGCAATCGGTTCATCGAGACAGTACAGCTTTGCGCGGCGGCTCATGGTAAGAATAAGCTGTACCTTTTCCTTTGTTCCCTTTGACATGGTTTTTAAGCGATCCTTCGGACTGATTTTTAAAGATTCCAGCATGGCGTTGGCGCGGGAAGTATCAAAATCGTCGAAGAAATCGCTGTAATAGGTCAAAAGATCCGAGACGCGCATCCAGCTGCCGAGATACATTTTATCCGGCAGATATGAAACAATTTTTTTTGTCTCAATACCGGGATGGTTGTTGTCGATACAGATTTCCCCTTCACTTGGCGTAAGCAGACCATTCAGCAGTTTTAGCAGGGTTGTTTTTCCGCTTCCGTTCGGACCGAGCAGTCCGATGATTTTTCCAGAGTCCAGGGAAATATTGATGTGATCGAGTGCGGTATGATTTCCAAAGCGCTTCGTAAGATCTTTACACGTTACAAGTTCAGGCATGATTTTCTTCCTCCTCCATGGTTTTTGCGAGTAACTGCAGGATTTCCTCCGGTGTAATGCCGAGCTGTTTCATATGGGCAACAAAAGCAGATACTTCTGCGGCGGCAAGTTCTTGTTTCATCTGATGAATTAACTCCTTATCTTCTGTGATAAAGCGTCCGCTGGTTCGCTGGGAATAAATGAGTCCGCTGCGTTCCAGTTCGGAGAGGGCTTTCTGCATTGTGTTGGGGTTGACGGCGGCCTCCTGCGCGAGATCGCGGACGGACGGAAGCTTGTCACCCGGCTGATATTGTCCGGTAACAATGTCCATCTGGACCCGCTCGATGATCTGCAGATAGATCGGCCGCGCGGAATCGAGGTTCCATGGCATAATGGCGTTCACTCCTTTTGTACTACTGTATTAATTTGATAATACAATCATACAATCGCTTTAGGGATTTGTCAAGAATTTTAAGAAAAATTTTAGATTTCGAGGGAAAACTGTGGTAAACTAACCATAAGTGCGGCACAATAAAATTAGAAGAAAGACCGCAGAATCGTTCCGCCTGAAAGGACGGATGAAAGGGAGAATTATGGCAGAAATTAAACTGAAAAAAAGAGAAGAGATGGATCCGGCGTACTGCTGGGATCTTTCCAGCCTGTTTGCCAGCGATGCGGCATTTGAAGAAACAGAGCGGAAAATCGAGAAAAAAATTGAGACATTCCGTTCCAGACAGGGAACCATGAAAGAAAGTGCAGAAGCACTGTACCGTGTCCTTTCGGATCTGGACGAAATCAGTCGTGTATTTTCCAGCCTGTATGTATATGCAAGTCAGAAATACCATCAGGACATGGGAAATCAGAAATATCAGGGATATGCAGGAAAGATGGACAGCATGATGGCGGTTCTCGCAGACGCAGCTTCCTTTGTGGAACCGGAAATTCTGGAGCTCGATGAGGAAACGGTTGCGAAATTTGAAGAGACGTATGAACCACTCCGTCTGTATGACCGCGTATTAAAAGAAAATTTCCGAAAAAAGGAGCATATTCTTTCACCGGAAATGGAGGCTGTTCTTGCAAAAGCCGGAGAGATGGCAGCCAGCCCGGATCAGATTTTCTCAGCTTTTTCAAATGCAGACCTCAGATTTTCACCGGTCACGGATGCCAAAGGAAATCAGGTTCCGTTAAGCCATGGTACGTTTATCGGATTTTTACAGTCGAAGGACCGCCGTGTGAGAAAAGAGGCGTTTGAAAAATATTATGCCGAATATGAAAAACACAAAAACATGCTTGCCGCAACATTTGGCGCAAATCTGAAGCAGGCAGCGTTTTTCGCAGATGTGCGGAAGTATCCGTCTGCTCTGGCAGCGTCGCTGGATGGCGGAAATATACCGGTCTCGGTTTATGACAAGCTGCTTGAGGCAATTCATGCAAAAATGCCGGCCATGTATCGTTACGTGGCATTGCGCAAGAAGCTTCTTGGGGTAGAAGAGCTTCATATGTATGATGTATACGTTTCTCTGACGAAAAAGTACGAACAGAAGTATACGTATGAGCAGGCGACCGAGATTGTAAAGAAAGCACTTGCTGTGCTTGGTGAGGACTATGTGGCACTGCTGGAAAAAGGATTTTCAGAGCATTGGGTTGATGTCTACGAAAATGAAGGAAAACGCAGCGGCGCTTATTCCTGGGGATCTTACGATTCTCATCCGTATGTGCTGATGAGCTTTGACGGAAACATTGACTCTGTCTTTACCCTGGCGCACGAAATGGGTCATTCGCTGCATACCTGGTATTCCAACCATACACAACCGTATACGTATGCAGAGTACCGTCTTTTTGTTGCCGAAGTGGCATCAACCTGCAATGAGGCTCTGCTGATCCGCTATCTGCTTGAGCATGCGAAGGAAAAAGAGGAGAAAATTTTCCTGCTGAATTATTTCCTGGACCAGTTTAAGGGAACGGTATTCCGTCAGACTATGTTTGCAGAATTCGAAAAACGGATTCATGAGAAAATGGCAGAGGACGGCACACTGACCGCAGATGGCATTTCCGAGCTGTACCTGTCGATCAATAAGGAATATTTCGGACCGGATATGATTTCAGATCCGCAGATTGCGCTGGAGTGGGCGAGAATTCCGCATTTTTACACGCCGTTCTACGTGTATCAGTATGCAACGGGTTTTTCCGCTGCGATTGCGATCAGCAGCAAAATCCTGGCTGGGGAACCGGGCATTGTGGAAAAGTACAAACAGTTCTTAAGCGGTGGCTGCTCGATGGATCCGATCGACCTTTTAAAAATCTGCGGCGTCGATATGACAAAGCCGGAGCCGGTGGAAGAGGCACTGGATGTCTTTGCTTCTTATGTGGAGGAACTGGAGAAGCTTACGGCACAAGAAGAGTAAAAGTTAAAAGTGCATAAAAAACAATGGAAATATGTGTGAAAAATATACAAAGTTTGGCGCGCTTTTCCCTTGAAAAAGTTTTTGAATATGTTACAATATTATTACGGAATAAAAATAGAAAACTGGGATATGAAAAAAAATTGCGATTAAGAGGGAGAATTTCCATATTTCTGTCGAAGAAAGGAAATTAAGCAAAATATTTTCGGAAGGCGGTTTTGACCTTAAAAACAGGGCAGCCGCAGCCGGTTTTTTGAAAAAACAGACGGATAGCAGATGAATAAAGGGTGAGAGTATGAATTTATATGAGGCTATTTTTGTTAGAAAATCAGTAAGAAATTATTGTTTCGACACGCTTCCGCCGCAGACATTAGATAAGATTTGGGAGCATTACAAGGAAATGCCGGCGTTGTTTTCCGGCATCGGTGTGGATATGGCGATTCTGGACAACCGGAAAGGGCAGGAGAGAATGCTCAGTATGTTCAGTGTGAAGGCGCCGTATTATATGGCTTTTTATTCGGAGGAGTCAGAGCGATACCTGATGAATGTGGGCTATATTATGGAGCAGATGGTGCTGTATCTGTGCAGTATCGGACTGGGAACCTGTTTTATCGGAAGTAATCGTGTGAAAAAGGCGGAGCTTGAGAAGAACGGAAAGCGGCTGGTGGGGATCGTCGCTTTTGGTAAGAGTCATGGTTCGCATACGAGACGGCAAAGTGAGGCAAAGAGACTGCCACTGGAGGATCTTTGCGTGTTCAAAGAGGTGCCGCGGCAGTGGATGACGCAGATGCTGGAGGCGGCGAGACTGTCGCCATCCAGTATGAACAGCCAGCCGTGGAGATTTGTGGTTTATGATAACAGGATTCATATTTTCTCGAAGAAGCACAGTGTGGAGAAGCTTCGGAAGTGGGATGAGGTGAATTTTGGGATTATGTTTGCAAATATGATGGTGGCAGCGGAGGAGCTGTGGCTGGATGTCGACCTGATCAGACTCGGGGATATTTCGCAGAAAAACTTCTCAAATAATCAGTATGTGCTGAGCGCGATTCTGAAGGCGTAGAGGTGAATACGGACGACCGCGGACGACCTCGTGCGGCTTCGTACCTGCGGTGCAGCGGGCGAGAAAAAGAGGGCGGAACTTGTGGCGCGGAAGGGGCCCGGAAAAATGGGAATCAACGCAATTCGTCAGGAAACCTGATGGTTTCCCGACTCAGTGCGTTTTGACCTCTGGTGTTGTGCACCAGAGGTCATCCCATTTTTCCGGGCCCCTTCTGCGCTCACAGTTCTTGCCCTCTTTTTCTATGCCCGCTGCACCGCAGGCACGAAGCCACGCGAGGTCTGACGGTGGGGACGGGGTAAAGCGTCTGGATCCGCCAGGAGGCGGATCGGCGTGAGCATGTGGGGTGGATAGAGGTCTGGATCCGCCAGGAGGCGGATCGGCGTGAGCATGTGGGGTGGATAGAGGTCTGGATCCGCTAGGAGGCGGATCGGCGTGAGTATGTGAGGTTGGGAGGACGGATGGAAAGGAGTCTGGATTCGTCAGGAGGGTGGTTCGGTGTGAATTTGTGGGGGAAGACAGCTGTGCGGGTGTCTGATGGAGAGCGAAAATTGAGGGAATCGTAGATACTTTTGATTTTTTTGAAAAAATTGAAAATAGGTATTGACAAATGAGGGGAGTTCCTGTATAGTATCATTTGTAAGGTGCAGCGAGCACTTAGCAAGATAAAAATTAATAAATGCGCGAGTGGCTCAGGGGTGGAGTACAACCTTGCCAAGGTTGGGGTCGCGGGTTCGAATCCCGTCTCGCGCTCTACTGGAAACCGGAATGTGTAAGCATTCCGGTTTTTGCGTTGTGGAAAAATAGATGAAAAAGAAATCTTATTTTTAAAACTTAAGAATATTGCATTTTAAATTTTCATATGCTATAATGCCGATAGGCAATGAAATGAATGGCTTGCAAAGTCAACAAAAGCCCCACGAGCTGCAACTCGTGGGGCTTTCTGTGCCTTTTGGGCAAGGCGGCTTAAACCTTAGGCTGGCTGCCAGTTATTTCTTACCGTCCAGCCATTTGCAGATATAGTAGGCTACTATACTTGCCATAACGGAAGAAAAATGAAATGAATAGTTCTTGCACTGTCAACCCTCCCTTCTCTGCCTGTCTGGGAGTGGCAACGTTCATTAGTATAACATACAATTCTTATTTCTAAAATAAAAAATTCCCTGTTTTTATAAAAATTTCAAGGCTTCGAAAAAAAAGTTCTTGCCCGGTAGTTACTACCGTACGGTATGCTAAGGATAACAAAGCAAATCAGCGAAAGGGGAATGTAGTATGAACATTACGATGGAGAATTTTAAAACCGCAAAGTATGATGTGTTTTCTATTTTTGATGACCGCTGGGGTTTGTGTACTGCGGGTACGCCAAGGGAGTATAATACGATGACGATCGGGTGGGGTACGATGGGGACGATCTGGGGACCGCCAAAGAAAGGAAAGCAGATCATTACCGTATTTATCCGTGAAAGCCGCCGGACGCATCAGATTCTGCAGAAGGAAGACGAGTTTACGGTCTGCTTTTTTCCAGAGAAATATCGGAAGGATCTTGGAATCCTGGGATCAAAATCGGGAAATGATGTGCCGGATAAGATCAGTCTGACCAGTCTGACACCGAAGATGCTGGGAAATGCGGTTGGATTTGAAGAGGCAGAGCTGACCTTTGTCTGCAAAAAAATCTATGCGGTCAGAATGGAGAAAGAAGATCTGCCGGAATTTACGCGCGATACTTTATATAAAGATGGCGATCTCCATTATCTGTATATGGGCGAGATTGAAGATGTCTTTGGCATGATTGAGGAATGAAACAGGAAAATTGGCGTGATGTATCAGTATTTCTTATCACAATCTTGTATATACTGCACCGGGCAGAAAGGCATCAGACTGCGTGAAATGCGGAAAATGTGAGAAAGTATGTCTGCAGCACCTGCAGATCAGAAACCTGCTGGAGGATGTGGTGAAAGAGTTTGAAGCGGAGCGTGCTTGAAAAAATTTCCGAAATTTACAAAAAGTACATCTGATCAGGGAGTAACCTGATCAGATGTACTTTTTTGTATGCAGTATACCAGAGTTTGATCCAAGGGGACCATTCTGCTGCAGAATAATTGGATTAATAGTTGGCTTTATAAGAATTTCTCTTTTCCGCCGTTACGCGGTGCATCCGCTCTGCCATTACAACCATCAGAATCAAAATGGCCATCAGGAATACCGGATACAGTCCGAAGGAAATATGCTGGCCGAGAACACCGAAAACCGGCGGCATCAGGCAGGTTCCGACGTAAGCAAAGGCCATCTGGATGCCGATGATTCCCTGGCTTAAGTCGGCACCGAAGTTTGCCGGTGTCTCGTGAATGATGGAAGGATAAATCGGCGCACAGCCAAGTCCGATCAGGATCAGGCCGATAAACAGAAGGGAATCGCCAAGCGGCAGCAGCATCAGAATCGTGCCGACTGCGATCACAGCCTGTCCGAGCCGGATCATTTTCTGGTCATTTAATTTCATTGTGATGAAACCGCAGAAGAACCGTCCGATCGTGATGCCAATGTAGAACAGGCTTGCCCAGCTTGCCGCACGCTTTGCATCGATGCCGCGGAACAAAGTACAGTAGCTTGCAGCCCACATGCCGGCAGTAGATTCTACCGCGCAGTAGCAGAAGAAGCAGGTCAGAACCTCTTTGACACCGGGAACGCGGATCAGGCGGGAAAAACTTCTCTGTTCCGGAACGGAGGTCTCATCTGCAGAAGCATCAGCAGATGGCTTCTGCCAGAGCGGAAGACTGAAAAATAAAATCAGAGTCAGCACAATCTGAAACAATGCGATGGTACGGTAGCCGTTGTTCCAGGTGGAATGATTGATGGCATATCCCATGACGACCGGCCCCGTGCTGCATCCGACGCCCCACATACAGTGCAGCCAGCTCATATGGCGGGCTTTATAGTGCAGGGCAACGTAGTTGTTCAGGGCTGCGTCCACGCTTCCGGCGCCGAGGCCATAGGGGATACCCCAGAGGCAGAGGGCGAGAAAAGAGTGGCTGATGGAGAATCCAAACAGCGCCACTGCTGTTGTGAGAACGCTTACTGCCGTGATTTTTCCGGTGCCGAAGCGGGTATTCAGACGGTCGCTGTTCAAACTGGATACGATTGTTCCGGCGGCAATAATCATAGAAATGATGCCGGCAGAAGAAACAGAAGTTCCAAGCTCCTGATACATGACCGGCCACGCTGAGCCGAGCAGAGAATCCGGCAGTCCGAGACTGATGAATGCCAGATAAATGACTGGTAACAAAAGTGAAACCATGGTAAAAACCTCCTCTTAAGAAAAGATAAAATAAGAATGAATCGTTTTCTTGCGTTTAACGCAAAACCAAGATTCATAAGCAGTTTTAAAGTATCATAACCGATAAAAAGAATCAATACTTTCTTTTTTGATTTTACAGTAAAATCTTTGTGGAAAAAGCTGTAAATTTATTTATTAATGTAGATTATTTTTTATATCAAATTTATTAGTTGTACTTTACAGTACGGAGAAGATCGTGGTACACTAAAAGAAGACTGGTTGCGGTTCCCGCATCGGTGAACAGTAACCGGGCATCCCGGTTTGCCGGGGCATTCATATTTAAGAGAACACAAGGGAGAAAAAATACACAAAGAGAGGTAGACAAGAAATGGGAGGCTTTTTTGGAGTTGCATCAAGAAAAGACTGTACACTGGAACTGTTTTATGGAGTAGACTATCACTCACATCTCGGAACAAGAAGAGGCGGTATGGCGACATACGGAGCAAATGGCTTTTCACGTGCTATCCACAACATTGAAAATTCACCGTTCCGTACAAAATTTGAGCGTGATGTGGAAGAAATGGAGGGAAACCTCGGCATTGGCTGCATTTCCGACTATGAACCGCAGCCGCTTTTGATCCAGTCACACCTTGGAAGCTTTGCGATTACCACGGTTGGAAAAATCAACAACATGGATCAGCTTTTAAAAGAGGTTTACGGCAACGGCCGCACCCATTTCCAGGAGATGAGCACCGGTCAGATCAATGCGACCGAACTTGCGGCATCTCTGATCTGCAGTGAAAAGACAATTCCGGAGGGCATCCGCCATCTGCAGGATGTTGTTGACGGTTCCATGACCCTGCTGCTTTTGACAAAAGACGGCATCTACGCTGCGCGCGATAAAAAAGGCCGCACCCCGCTTGTTATTGGCAAGAAAGAGGGAGCGTACTGTGCATCCTTTGAAAATTTTGCATATCTGAACCTGGGTTACACGGATTACCATGAACTCGGACCGGGTGAGATTGACTTTATTACGCCGGAGAGCGTCGAGATGCTCGTGCCGCCGCAGGAGGAGATGAAGATCTGTTCCTTCCTGTGGGTTTACTATGGTTACCCGACTGCGTCCTATGAGGGGATCAATGTAGAGGAGATGCGGTATCACTGCGGTGCCATGCTTGCCAAACGTGATGCGGGAAGCAATGTCCACCCGGATCTCATTGCAGGCGTGCCGGATTCCGGAATTGCCCATGCAATCGGCTATGCGAATGAGTCCAAAGTTCCGTTTGCAAGACCATTCATCAAATATACCCCGACCTGGCCACGCTCCTTTATGCCGACAAATCAGGAACAGAGAAATCTGATTGCCCGAATGAAGCTGATCCCGGTGCAGGCACTGATCGATCAGAAAAAACTGCTGCTGATCGACGACTCCATCGTGCGCGGTACGCAGCTCCGTGAGACAACGGAATTTTTATATCAGAGTGGTGCAAAAGAAGTTCATGTCCGCCCGGCGTGCCCGCCGCTGTTGTATGGCTGCAAATTCCTGAATTTCTCCCGCTCCAAATCCGAGCTGGATCTGATCACCAGACGGATTATTCTGGAAAAAGAGGGAGAAAACGCAGAGAAAGTACTGGAAGAGTATGCAGATCCGACCAGCGACCGCTACGAGTCCATGTGCCAGGAAATCTGCCGCCGTCAGAATTTCACCAGCCTTAGGTATCACCGTCTGGACGATCTGGTAGAGTCGATCGGACTGCCGAAATGCAAAATGTGTACCTATTGCTTTGACGGAAAAGAATAAACAGGTTATAATGGTTTTTAAACAGGCCAGCTGACAGAAAAATAAGAGTCTGTCGGCTGGCTTTTTTCTGTAGGAAAAAGAAGAAAAACAGAAAAAATATATTGGAGGCTTACCTATGGGAATTAGTATTCTGATTGTAGATGATGATAAGCTTCTGGTGGAAAAGCTGGAAGAAACCGTCAACTGGAGCGGAATTGGAATTGATATGGTATTTACGGCAAACAACATCCGCCAGGCGCAGAAGCTGCTGGAAGAGTATCCGATTGAAATGCTGCTGTGTGACATTGATATGCCACAGGGCAACGGGCTGGAGCTTCTGGAATGGATCCGGTACAAAAAGCTGGATATTGAATGTACCTTCCTGAGCAGCTATGCAAATTTCGCGTATGCGCAGATGGCGCTGAAGCTGTCATCAAGGGAATATCTGTTAAAACCGATTTCCAATGTGGATCTGGAAACAGCGCTGCGCAGAATTGTCGGGATTGTGCAGGAAAAACATCAAAAACAGAAGAAACAGGAGAAAAAGGAGAGAATGAAAAGCAATTCTGGGAGGATCTTCTGGTTCAGTGTCTGCAGGAGGAGTATTGGATTGAAAGGGCAAAAAAGAGCGGATATTGTACTCCGGATGAGACCTTCCGTCTGATTCTGCTGCGGGTACTGGAAATTCCGGATAAGGAACATTATAAAAAAGAGATCAGCTTATATAATTTTGTGATTACAAATGTTCTGACGGAATATGTGGAAACAACAGAAATGAAACTGGAAACCGTGGTACATGTCAGCGATCTGGAATGGGCAGTTGTGTTGCGAAATCACGGAAGTGCGATGGGAACGCAGGAGGAACTGGCAGGACTGCGGACCTGTCTGGCGGGTGCGTTTCCGGCAAGATTCTGCATGTACATGGGAAAACCGGCGGTACTGGATGAGATTCCAAAGAGCCGCGATCAGCTCGAAGAGATGGAAAAGTATGTAGTGCCGGATGAAACAGGGATTCTGTATGAGACACGCTGGTCCTTCGTAGAGCGTGATTATCAGGAAGTGCCGTGGAAAACGTATCTGGCTGAGATGGAGCGATCCGATTCCCTTGCGGCTGTGCGGGAAAAGCTGCAGGAATATCTGAAAAAGCGTGAGAAAAGCGGCGGTCTGCGAAAAGATTTCACAAGTCGTTTTTTTGAAGAAATGATACAGAATATATATGTTTATTTAAAAGAGAGCAATATCGTTTTCGGACAGATTTTTGACAGTGAAGAGTATGAAACGAAACGGAGAGAGGCGGTTCTTTCTGTGGTAGGTGCCCATGCGTTCATCGATTATCTGTTTGATGTGCTGGAAGGTCAGAAAAAGAACGAATCCCGCAGTGACAATGTGGTGGAGCAGCTAAAAGACTATATCGAACAGAATCTGAACGAGGATCTTTCAAGATCCGTGCTTGCAGGAAAAGTGTTCCTCTCAGAGGACTACGTTTCCAAAATTTTTATGAAAACAACGGGAATGTCGCTTCCGAATTATATTGCTGAGCGGCGCATTGAGCGGGCAAAGGAGTATTTGCGCAGTTCATCGCTTCCGATTAGCAAAATTGCGATGGAAGTCGGCTATGGAAATTTTTCTTATTTCAGTAAAACGTTCCGGGAGCTGGTCGGATGTACACCAAATGAGTACCGGAGCAGACAAAAATAACAAAAAAACGATGTCAATAACAAAAAAACGTTACTGATTAAAAAAGAGATGTGAAAAGACATCTCTTTTTTAATATACAGACTGCCGGAAAATGATAGAAAAACGCCCCTCTTTTTTGTATAATATGTTCATCGGTTGAAACGAGAGCATGAAAAGAAAAATTGTAACGATTCAGAGCCATGCGAAATGGAAGAAAAATCGAGATGGGACTCTGAACAGTTACGAAAAATTTAAAGGAAAGAAGGGATGATATGTGAGCGCCAACCATAGTAAAACCAAAAAGAAAAGCTCCATAGGATTTGTAGAGGAAGTGAGAAGAAGCAGGCCATTATATTTACTGATGCTTCCTTCCATCATCATTTTTGCACTGTTTACGTACTATCCGATGTACGGAATTGTGATTGCATTTAAAAACTTTACACCTGCGGAAGGAATTATGGGAAGCAGCTGGGCTGGACTGAAATACTTCAAACAGTACTTTAACTCCTATCAGTTCGGTCTGACCATTAAAAACACAATTATCATCAGTCTTTTACACCATCGCGGTAACATTTCCGCTTCCGGTTATCATGGGACTGCTGGTTAACCAGATGAAGGCACAGAGTTTAAAAAATTCTTCCAGGTATCAACCTATCTGCCGCACTTCATCTCCACCGTTGTTATGGCCGGAATGCTGATCCTGTTTCTTTCCCCAAGTACAGGTATTATCGCAAAGCTGGTGGGAATGCTTGGATTCAAGCTCCCGAACCTGATGGGAAGTGCAAAAGCATTCCCGCACATTTATGTATGGTCTGAGGCATGGCAGCATGTAGGATGGGACAGTATCCTCTATATCGCAACACTTTCCTCTGTAGACCCGACCCTGTATGAAGCGGCAACAATGGACGGTGCCAACAAATGGCACAAAATGATCCACATCGATGTTCCGGCTCTGCTGCCGACGGCAACCATCATGTTTATCATGAGAATGGGAAGCGTTATGAGCATTGGATTTGAGAAGGTTTACCTGCTGCAGAATACACTGAACAGTACTTCAAGTGAGATCATTTCCACCTATGTGTATAAGATGGGTCTTGTGAGCAGCCAGTACAGCCTTTCCGCTGCAATTGGCCTGTTCAACAACATTATCAACCTGATTCTTCTTCTGGCAGTCAACTTCATTTCCAGTAAAATGAGTGATACCTCACTGATCTGACAGAATTTTGAGCCTACATAGGAATGGAGAGCAAAAATATGAGTAAAGCAAAAGCAGTATCAACAAATAAAGTAAAGAAATCCAGAGAAGACTGGATTTTCGATATCATCCTGTATACGATCGGCGTGCTTCTGATCATCATCACTCTGTATCCGATGTACTTCATCATCATTGCATCGTTCAGTGATCCGGCAGCCGTATCCAACGGACAGATTATGTTCCTTCCGAAAGGAGTTAACTTCAAAGGATACAAACAGCTGGCGAGCTATGCAAAGCTGTGGACCGGATACCGTAACACGATTGCTTACGTAATTATGGGAACACTTGTGACAATTGTTGTCAATATTCCGGCTTCCTACGCGCTTTCCAGAAAGCATTTATATGGAAGAAGATTTTTCACAGCATTTTACCTGATCCCGATGTTCTTCACCGGCGGTCTGATCCCAACCTACCTGGCAGTACAGAGATTTCATCTGCTGGACACCTTCTGGGTTATGGTTGTTCCGTTCTCCGTTGTAACGTATTACATCATCGTAGGACGAACGTTCTTCAACAACAGTATCCCGGAGGATCTCTGGGAGGCGGCGCAGCTGGATGGATGTGGATACCTTGGATTCTTCTTCAAGATTGTGCTTCCGCTTTCCAAAGCCGTTATCGCTGTTATTGCCCTGTGGGCAGCAGTAGGACAGTGGAACTCCTACTTTAATGCATTGATTTATATCCGAAGCGAAAGTCTGCAGCCGCTGCAGATTGTCCTTCGAAGCATTCTGGTCGGCAATCAGACCATGAGTGCCATGAGTACCGGCGCTGCAGCCGTTGAGGCAAAGCAGATGGCCGATCTTATCAAATACGCGATCATCGTGGTTTCCTCCGCGCCGATCATGTGTATGTACCCGTTAGTGCAGAAATACTTCAATCAGGGTGTTATGCTCGGATCACTGAAAGGCTGATCCTGCGGATAGGAGAGAAGTATTGCAAATAAAAATCATAAAGGAGAGATGATGATGCGAAAGAAAACAAAAATGGCCTGGAGCGTTGCTCTTTCGGCCGCAATGGCAGCTGGACTGCTTGCAGGATGTGGAAGTAATGGAGGAACGGAAAGTACGAGTGGAAGCACTGCAGCAAGTTCTGCAAAGACAGAATCTTCTGCCAGTGACACGACAGATACCAGTGACCGCCCAACCTACAAAATTGCAACAGTAAGATGGACCGATACCTGGCCGACCGATTTCCTGCATGAAGGCGTCATGAAAGAAATCGAGGACAAGATGAATATCAACATCGACTGGCAGGTTTATTACAACAGTGACTGGTCCGAGCAGAAATCTCTGCTGCTGGCTTCCGGAGACCTCCCGGATGCATTTCTTGGCTCCATCTGCTTAACACAGGCAGATATGGCACAGAACAAATCGGCATTCCTGGATCTGACAGATCTGATCGAAAAAGATATGCCAAACCTGAAAGCAGCCTTTGAGGCTGATCCGGAACTGAAAGCAGTCTGCACCAGCCGTGACGGAAGAATCTACAGCTTACCGAAGAAGCTTCCGCTTCGTCCGAAGGTTTGCGGCGATGTTATGTGCATCAACCAGGAATGGCTGGATAACTTAGGACTGGAAACTCCGAAGACCTATAAAGAACTGGAAGAGGTTCTTGTTAAATTTGCGACAGAAGATGCTGACGGCGACGGCGATCCGACCAACGAGATCGGTATCACAAATGCGGCAAGCAGCGGACTGTTAAGCGGCGATCTGCGCCACATCCTTTCCCCGTTCGGAACCATGGTAAGCCGTGACGGAAACTACATGGGACTGAATGGCGAAGGAAAACCGGTCTTCATGCCGATGGAAGAAAATTACAAAGAAGCAGTAAAATGGATGCGTCAGTTATGGGAAGAGGGCGTTGTTGACCCAGAGTACTTCACACAGGATGGCTCTATGCAGACAGCAAAACAGCAGGCTGATGGCGGTTCTCAGGTAGGTCTTATCTTTGGATGGACTGCAGACGCCCAGGTTGGTCCGAACGTAAATCAGTTTAAGACTCTTGAGGCAGTAGAAGGCTACGATGGAAACCACTACGTAGAAGCAGCAACCAATTACCTTGATATCTCCGACCGTGAGCTCATGATCTCCAAAGACTGTAAAGATCCTGACACCCTGCTGAAATGGGCGGATGAATTTTATACCGATCTTGCATCGTTACAGACCTTCTATGGTACGATCGGAAGCCAGATCACAGACAATGGCGACGGAACCTACAATGTAGATGTGCCAAGCGATGGATCTTCTCTGGATACTTCCGCATGGTCCAATTCCTTACGTGACTTCGGACCAAAATACATGAACGAGGATTTCTATGACAAAGTTTCTCTTCCGGAGGATCAGGGCGATGGTGTCAAACTGGCCGATGATGCAATCAATGAGAAATACGTTGATACTGAGAAAAACTGTGGATTCCCGATGGTTCAGTACACTGACGAAGACCTTTCCAGAATCACGGCAATCGGAACCGATATCTATAAATATGTAGAAGCACAGTATGCACACTGGGTAGTAGACGGCGGCATCGATGATGAATGGGATTCCTACATCGATCAGCTGAAAGCTATGGGTATTGACGAGTTCCTCCAGATTCAGACAGATGCTTACAATGCATACAAAGAAAATCTGGCAAAATAAACAGAAAATAACATTACCTGTAAGAAGCAGGCGTTGATCCGGCGGATCAATGTCTGAGGTGCAAAACAGCAGGAGAAACGGCAGGCCAGAAATGACCTGCCGTTTTTGACAAAAGGAGGATTTTTACATGTTTTTGGAAAAAGAGGGTAAGTTAATTTATTCCTACGATGGCGAGACCGTCTGCATCGAAGCGTGGGGGAAAGATGCACTGCGTGTACGCGCGACAAAAAATCGAAGCTTTACCGGCCGTGACTGGGCGCTGGAAGCAAAGGACGCGCATGCGGGAGAGGTTGAAATCTTTGAGGATCCATCAGCAAAAGGCGGAGCCTTTGCCAATATGTATGAGGGAACGGATACTTCCTACGGAAAAATCACAAATGGAAAGCTTCATGCAGTGATCGATTCCGGCAGCGTCATTACGTTCTATCATGAGGATGGAAGAGTTCTGTTAAAGGAGCATTTCCGCCGTCTGCGCGATGAGGAAAGCATGCCGCTCAACATCATGGGACGCGAGTACAGCAACGGCGTCGGGGATAATTTCCGTATTGTAGCGCGGTTTGTAGCAAGAAAAGGTGAGAAAATCTTCGGAATGGGACAGTATCAGCAGCATGAGCTGGATCTGAAGGGCTGTATGCTGGAGCTGGCACAGAGAAACTCACAGGTCAGTGTTCCGTTCTATCTTTCCAGTATCGGCTACGGCTTCTTATGGAACAATCCGGGCGTCGGACAGGTGATGTTTGCGAATAATGGAACGGAATGGGTAACGGAATCCGGGAAAGAGATCGATTATCTTGTGATTGCAGGTGATACGCCTGCCGAGATCGAGGAGAATTATATGACGCTGACCGGAAAACCGCCGATGATGCCGGAATATGGCATGGGCTTCTGGCAGTGTAAGCTCCGCTACTGGAATCAGGAACAGCTTTTGTCTGTAGCAAGAAAATACAAAGAGCTTGGCGTGCCGCTTGATGTAATTGTCGTCGATTTCTTCCACTGGACGAAGCAGGGCGAGTTCAAATTTGATCCGAAATACTGGCCGGATGTGCCGGGCATGTGCCGCGAATTAAAGGAGATGGGAATTCAGGTTGTTGTGTCGGTATGGCCGACCGTTGACATTTATTCCGAAAACTTCGAGGAGATGAAAGAGAAGGGGTATCTGGTTCGCACGGAGCACGGTGTACCGCTGACGATGCTCTGCGGCGGAAATGAAGTTTTCTTCGATGCGACTAACCCGGATGCAAGAACATATGTCTGGGAGAAGATCAAGAAAAATTATTATGATCAGGGTGCCAAGCTCTTCTGGCTGGATGTGGCAGAGCCGGAATACAGCGTTTATGATTTCAAGAACTACCGTTATCAGCTCGGAAGCGTACAGGAGGTCGGAAATATTTATCCGAAATATTATCTGAAAGCGTTCTATGACGGCATGACGGCAGAAGGCGATACCATGCCGATCAGCCTGATCCGTTCTGCCTGGGCAGGCAGCGCGAAATATGGTGCGCTCGTATGGTCAGGCGATATTGTAAGTACCTTTGAGTGCTTCCGGCGCCAGGTACAGGCAGGTCTTAACATGGCGGTTGCCGGTATTCCGTGGTGGACCACTGATATCGGCGGCTTCCACGGCGCAAGAACCGACGACCCGGATTTCCATCGTCTGTACATCCGCTGGTTTGAGTACGGATGCTTCTGTCCTGTCATGCGTCTGCATGGAAACCGCAATCCACAGGAGGGCTACGGCGCAGAGCAGATCGGCTCCGGCAGTCACAATGAGATCTGGAGCTTTGGCGATAAGGCATATGAAATTTCAAAAAAATACATTTTTCTGCGTGAGCGCCTGAGGGATTATATCCGGGCACAGATGAAGAAAGCACATGAGGATGGAACTCCGGTAATGCGGCCTGTTTTCTATGATTTTCCGGCCGATCAGGAAAGCTGGAATGTGGAGGACGCTTATCTGTTCGGACCGGATCTCTATGTTGCACCTGTGATGGAGGATCACGTAACGGAGCGCGAGGTTTATCTCCCGGATGGAACAGCATGGTTTAACGCATGGACCGGAGAAAAGTATGAGGGAGGACAGAACGTAACGGTTGCTGCACCGCTGGATACTATTCCGGTATTCGTAAAAGAAGGAGCGGATGCAGAAAAGCTGCTGAACATTTTCTCTGAATAAGAGAATGTTACCGCTCACCGGTAGCAGGCGAACGGCAACAAAGAATCCTGTTCTCACCATGTGAAACACGGACTTTGCATGCACAAAGCGAAAAAATGTGATATAATGGGCTGTGTTACAAAGAACATAGCTGCAAATATATTCCGTGAGTGTAAAATGACTGCCGGAGCTGCGCGGTAAGGTGCGGCGTCCGGCAGTCGCTCTGCAGACAGAAAAAAGGAGGGGTGGATGCGCTTATGAATCTCTGGCAGAAAGGAAAACGAAGGATGCTGCGCAGCGTTCGAATACGCAGTTTGAAGGATACGTCCCTGCGGCTTGGAACTCCGGTTTTTCTGGTCCTGATGGGGCTTGTTGTCTGCCTGCTCTGGGGCGTTTGGGAAAACCGCAAGCTGGCAGATAAATATATTGCCGATACGGCAAAGCTCTATGTCGATCAGATCAACCGTGATATGTCGCAGATCAACAGTGAACTGATCTATCTGCTGGATTCTGACAGCAACATCAAAGAAATCCCGGATCAGATAACATCGACAGATGCTCAGTATTATGAAATGGAGCAGACGCTGCGGGAGCGAAACCGTGTGCTGAAAATCCGTTACCATGAGGTACAGACCTTCTTCGTCTACGGTCAGAAAGCCAATGTTCTGATTACGGACAGCGGAACTATGTTTACCGAGAGTAAGGGAATGACAACGCTGAATCAGATGCTGATGTCCTATCTGCAGATTATGACATCAAAGGATTCGATCAGCACACAATGGACCGTGATTACGTTTGGCGATGACGACTATATTGTCGGCTGGTATGCGAAAAACAAAAAAGTCATAGGCTGCGTCATCAATCTGAATCTGATTTTCCGGACCATCCGCGCCAAAACAGAGGAGTATGATGTCATTCCGTTTATGGTAGATGCCAGAGGGCGCGTGATGACGCAGGCAGACACATCGGAAAAATATAAAAATGAGATTATCGATTTTTCCAAAGCGGGAGAGAAAAAAGAGAAAAATGCGACGGTCTATTCCTACCAGCTTGGCACGGTCGGAAAAATCAATCTCATGGTTCTGCCGGGAGGCGGTATTCTTGAGAATGTACTGATTATGCAGATTGCATTCGTCGTCCTGATCGCGGTTCTTCTGATTGTCTGCGCATTGGAAATTACAGCATATTACCACCGGATTCTGGAACCGCTGGAAAAATTCGGACAAAAACTGGAGGAGCTGGAAAAAGAGCAGAGTCTGAATGACGATGGAAGCAACAATCTGTTAGAGCTGGAGTCTGTGAGCGGCAAATTCAAGGAACTGCTGCGGAAAATACAGGGATTGAAAATTGCGATCTACGAAAAAGAGCTTGCCGAACAGAAAGCCGAGCTGGAATACACGCAGGAACAGATCAAGCCACACTTCTTTCTGAACTGCCTGAGCCTGATCCATGGCATTGCGGATAAGAATAACGAAGGCGAGATCGTTGAGATCACAACGGTGCTGTCCGACTATATGCGCTACATTTTCCAGGATTCCAAGAAGCAGCGCGATGTGGAGGAAGAGCTGGAACACATTGAGGCATATATCCGCATCCAGAAGCTGCGGTACGGAGAAGAAGCCTTTTCCTTTGAAGCAACGACGGATGGTGATATCGGAGAATGGAAGGTTCCGTCTCTTCTGCTGCAGACACTGGTGGAAAACTCCGTAGTACACGGTGTATCCCTGGACCGGAAGAGTGAGATTTCCCTATATCTCACAAACGAGACGTACGAGGACGGTGAGTACCTCTACATCTGTATTTCCGACACCGGAAACGGATTTTCGAAAGAGGCACTGGATGCAATCGAAAACGACACGCCTATCATCTACCACGGCCGTCACCATGTCGGCATCTCCAATATAAAACGCCGCCTGGCGCTGATGTACGGCGAACGGGCGAGCATTACGTGCTCCAATATGGATGAAAATTACGGAGCCGTCGTAGAGGTGCGGCTGCCTAAAACAGAATAAAGCGAAAAGAAAAAAGGCGGGAACCCGGAGAAACATAGAGGGTTCCCGCCTTTTTGCGTGAAAAAACTGCAGGAGTTTCCGGAACCTGATGGCTCCGGGAAGCTCCTGCAAAGGGGGAGATGATTCAAAAACTGTTTTCTGTATCAGATACGGGAAACTCCGTCATCGGTATAACGCTCGTAGGAAGCGCCTTCGTATCCGACCATGCGGATGCTTTCCTCTTTGATATCCGGTATGGATTCTGCAAAATCAGCAACCGGGATTGCGCAGCCTTTGCGGATGAAGAGCGGAACCTCATTCAGGGCAACTTCTACATAGTGGATACCTTTTGGAAGAACCTCCTGGAACATGTTTCCATTGCCGAGGAATTTTACAAACATCATTTCTTCCGGCAGATATACGTAACGGCCGATGGCATTCTGGGTGTAAACCGGTGCGATCATGATCTCATTACCGATCATCAACTGATCTTCTGTATTTCTTGCCAGTTTGTCGTCCGGATAAACGAAGGCAAGCGGTTTGAAGTACATATCGTCGTTTAAAGCAGCCTTCATGTACTCGCTGTACAGATACGGAACGAGGCGGTAGCGGACGCCGATGACGTTGCGGAAGTCCTCGATATGCTCAAACTGGTAAGGTTCCTGCTCACGTGTTCCGAGTGCAGCATGGTTTCTCATCAGAGGAGTGAAAACACCAAGTGCCAGCCAGCGGAGCAGCAGGTCTCTTGTGGTATTTGCACCGAATCCGCCGAGGTCGGCTCCGGTATAGAGGAAACCGCACATGTTGAGGGACGGCATCATCTTCAGGTTCAGCAGGATGTGTGACCACCACGAGCAGTTGTCTCCGGTCCAGATTCCACCGTAACGGTGCATGCCGATGTAGGAAGAACGGGAGAACATCAGGATTCGCTTATCCGGGGAAATTCGTTCAAAAGCTTCACCGGCAGAACGTGTCATGTTGTAGCCAAAACAGATTGTGTACCTTGTCATGGCGGACCTGTTCGCCGTTTACGTTGTGATAGAAGCGTTTATAGTCCTCATGGTTGTTTGCCAGTGCCTGAAGCTTTCCACCTACCATGTAGTGCGGAACTTCCGGGTCACCCTCCACGTATTTCTTTGCAGTCTCTTTGAAATCAGCAAGGCCTTCCTGAGAATAGAAGATGGATGGCTCGTTCATGTCATTCCAGAAGGCATCGATTCCTTTGGAAACGAGAACATCGTATTTGTCGCCAAACCATTTTCTGGCATCTGCATTTAAGACATCCGGGAAATGAGTCCAGCCTGGCCATACAGTAGCTTCGAAGTAGGAGCCATCCTCACGGCGGCAGAAGTAGCCTTTTTCACAGCCCTCTTCGTAAATGTCATAACCCTCTTCGACTTTCACACCGGCATCGATGATCGGAACGAGATGGATCTTTCTTTTTTCATATCCTGTACAAATCCCTCGAAATCCGGGAAACGTTCTTCATTTACGGTGAAGTCCTTGTAATCCTGCATGTAGTCAATATCCATGTAAACCATATCGAGCGGCACATGGTTTTCGCGGTATTTTTTCACTACCGTGCGGAAATCATCCTCTGTTTTGTAGCCCCAGCGGCTCTGACCGTAACCGAAAGCAAACTTCGGAGCAATGTAGCTGCGTCCGATGATGCCGCGGAACTGTTTTACGATATCAAGATCGGAATCACCGGTGATCATGTAAACGTAGAGATCTGCGTTTTCGCAGGAAACAGTCATTGTATCGGAAGTCGTGTAGCCGATATCGAAACGCAGGGTGCCCGGATAATCGAAGAAGAATCCTACGTGTGTCTTGCCGGAGATGATGATGAAGTTGTGTGCTGCATACAGAGAGGTTTTGCTCTCTACGTGATTTGGATCATCAGCGCAGTCACTGATGTAAAGAAAACCGCGTTTGTTGATGCCGCGGTTGGCTTCGCCAAGTCCGAATACCATGTCCTCGTCAGCAAGCTTTGTAGTGAAGGAGAAGCCGTTCTCGGTGGAGAAGGTACCGTAATCCGGGTTTCCTTCGGAAGAGGGGATCTCTTTTACAACAGCTTCGGTTTCAAATGGGGTTCCGTAGACAAATTTTTTTACCATGTCATCCTCCTTGTAAAATAAATGGAAAATATAGTGTTTTGGTTAGGTTTAGCGCAACACCTTTGTAATTTTATTATAACAGGGATCGGAAAAATGTCTAGCAAAATTCTTCCTTTTTTTAACAAAAAAACGTGTACAGAAAAAAATCCGGTTATGTTGGCAGGACTTCTGCGCGTTTCCGGAAATCTCTCGGCGTACAATGGTAAGTACGCAGAAAGATTTTGGAATAATAGCTCTGATGATTGAAACCGCATGCGGTACAGATTTCCGCGATGGACATTTTGGTTGTGTTTAGCAGATGACAGCTCACTTCCAGACGGTAATGATTCAGAAAATCAATCGGGCTCTGGCAAAGATAGCGGCGGAAAATCTGACAGCATTTATTGCGGCAGACTTTTCCGGCGGCGGCGATCTCTTCCAGATTGATGGATTCACTGTAGTGGCTGTAAATATAGGAAACCATATCGCGCTGGATCAGAAGATCTGGATCCTGTGAGGCGGCGGTGTTGCCGTCCGGCATCATCGGATGCGTGCGCAAAAGACGGCACCACAAAAGGGAAAGCAGAGCAGCAGCCTCGATTTCGTAGGCGGTCGGCTGTTCCTTCTTCAGCCGGAGAATTTCCGGGAGGGTCTGCAGCGCTTCAGTATCTTCCGGATTTTCCGGCTTCAGATGAAGATATTCCAGAGCCGGATTCGAAAGCACCGGCGTAATATAAGACTGGTACAGAACGCTGTTCGCGGTGAGGATTTTCGGATGGCACAGGATACAGATAAAGTCACATTCCTGGCCGTTTTCAGAATATCCGTAGTGCATCTGGCGGGAATTGACGATAATCGCCTCCCCGGCGTTTAAAAGGACTCTTTTTCCATTGATATAGTAGTTCATCTGACCGGAGCGGATCTGTACCCATTCGATATCCTCATGCCAGTGGCAGAGCGCCCGGTGATCCGGATAGGAAGAAAGCAGTCCTTCCCGGATATAAAGCGGAATGCCGACTTCATCGTAGCGGACGATTTCGGATGCGTCCTGCATGACTTTTGTAATTGGGTCATTCATCATAAAAACCTCCGTGAAAAAGTACAATTATTATAAAAAATAAGGAATATTGTCGTAGAAAAAACGCAAAACCTAAGATAATATGATTATAACATATACGTGTATGGAATAAAACAGAAAAAAGGAAAAAGAAATGAAAAATCAGAGGGAAATCAAGAAAAAGATCCAGAATTCTACCGGAAACTTCTTGCACTGCTGATCCCGATGGTTGTACAGAATCTGATGAATGCACTGGTAAGTGCGTCCGATGCGTTAATGGTCGGTATGCTGGACCAGAATTCACTGTCCGCAGTTTCGCTTGCTACACAGATTTCTTTTGTCCTGAATCTCTTTTATGCGGCGATTACGATCGGAACAACGGTCATGGTCGTTTATTTCCTGCTGAATCTGGATGAAATGATTAAGCTTCCTGCCGTTTACAGACACTATAAAAAATATCAGTGGGTGAATAATATTACCAGGGAGGATACAGAACAATGAAAAACGTAGAGAGAAGAGACAGACAGTTACCGTACATTTCCGATGCAGAGGTCATGGAGCAGCAGATGAATGCGAGAAGACTGACGCAGAAACTGAACACCATCGACCGTTCGGATTTTGGCGGAATCGCAGCCATTGTAAAAGAACTGTTTGGAAAATCCGAGGGTGCATTTGTCAATCCGCCATTTTACTGTGACTATGGCTCTCATATTGAGGTCGGAAAAAATTTCTTTGCAAATTATAACTGCACCATTCTCGATGTGGCAAAGGTAAAAATCGGAGACAACTGCCAGATGGCGCCGAACGTTGCCATCTATACTGCAGGTCATCCTGTGCATCCGGCGGCAAGAAACAGTGCGTATGAATACGGCATTGAAGTTACCATCGGAGATAATGTCTGGATTGGCGGAAATACAGTTATTTTACCAGGCGTACATATCGGAGATAACGTTGTTATCGGCGGCGGAAGTGTTGTAACAAAGGACATTCCGGACTGGTCGATTGCAGCAGGAAATCCGTGTAAAGTCATTCGGAAGATTACCGAAGAAGATAAACAGTACTATTTCAGAAATAGAAAATTTGATGATGAAGCATGGGAGGTAATCAAAAATCTGTAAAAACGAAATGTTTTCTTGGGCAGTTATGCGACGAAAAAAACTCTGTACCGTATCCATCCGGGAATTTCCGGGGATGCGGTGCAGAGTTTTTTTTGCGATAGGAGACAGGAGATTCTGCCGGATTTTGCTGTGGCAAAAAATGTGAATCCTGCTTTTGTGCAGCAAAAAATGCCCAGAGCCGGAATCGAACCAGCGACACGAGGATTTTCAGTCCTCTGCTCTACCAACTGAGCTATCTGGGCATTTTGATTTCCTGTTGGAAACCTCTGTTAATATAACATGGATTCGCGAAAATTGCAACTGTTTTATCGAAAATCGCGAAAAAATTGTGCTTTTGGAGGAATGGCGGTGTATTTTCGTTCGAGAATGTGGTAGTATAAAGGGTATGCAAAGAGATGTACTCTCGGAATCTTTCTGCAAAAATCATTTCTCAAAATCAAGCACAGAAAGGCTCCGAAAGTACAGAGAGGAACAAAGGAGAAATGGTAAAAATAGTATGAAAATGATTCTGACTGCGGTCAACGCAAAATATATTCATTCCAATCTCGCAGTTTACACGCTGCAGGCGAGCGCGGAGAAAGCCGGTGTGTTCCCGGAGATCCGTGAGTTTACGATCAACCAGTCAAAAGATTCCATGCTGCGGAGTCTGTTTCTGGCGCATGCGGATGTCGTCTGTGTGTCGTGTTATATCTGGAACATATCTATTGTGGAAGATTTGATTACAGAATATCACAAAATCAGCCCGGAAACGAAGATCTGGCTTGGCGGGCCGGAGGTGTCGTACCACGCGGAGGAGATGCTGGAGCAGTATCCGTTCCTTGACGGAATCATGAAGGGTGAGGGCGAAATTACCTTCCGTGAACTGGCAGTGTATTACCAGAATCAGGAGAACGGCACGGAGGGGAAAACGCTTGAAGAGATCCACGGCATTACATACCGTGATGCAGAAGGAGCCATCAAAAGCAACCCGTGGCGTCCGGTCATGGATCTGTCCGAGGTGGATTTTCCGTATGCGAATCTGAAAAAATTCGAGAACCGCATCATTTATTATGAGTCAAGCCGCGGTTGCCCGTTTTCATGCAGTTACTGTCTTTCTTCTATTGATAAGCGGCTTCGGTTCCGAAATCTGGATCTGGTCAAAAAGGACTCGCCTTTTTCCTGGAACAGAAAGTACCGCAGGTCAAATTTGTGGACCGTACGTTCAACTGCAAGAAAGACCATGCAATGGCGATCTGGAAATTCATTGCGGAGCATGACAACGGCGTGACGAATTTCCACTTTGAGATTGCCGCTGATCTGATTACTGAGGAGGAACTGGAACTCTTAAATACCCTGCGCCCGGGGCTGGTACAGCTTGAGATCGGCGTTCAGTCTACGAATCCGCAGACGATCGAGGCGATCCACCGGAAGATGGATTTTGGAAGAGTCACAGAGATTGTAAACCGGATTGCGAAGGGAAGAAACATCCATCAGCATCTCGACCTGATCGCGGGCCTGCCGTATGAGGATTATGACAGTTTCCGCCGTTCGTTTGCGGATGTCTATGCACTGCGTCCGCAGCAGTTACAGCTGGGATTTTTGAAAGTGCTGCGCGGTTCTTTCATGTATGAGCATACCGAGGAATATGACTGTCATTATCAGGAGCGCGAACCATATGAGGTACTGTACACGAAATGGCTGCCGTATGACGATGTGCTGAAGCTCAAAGACGTGGAGGAGATGGTGGAAGTCTACTACAACAGCGGCCAGTTCGTCCACACACTGCCGATGATCGAGCGTCTGTATGAGAACCCGTTCGATTTCTTCCAGGAGCTCGGCGATTTCTACCGGGCAAAGGGCTACAGTGAGGCGGCACATAACCGGATCCAGCGGTATGAAATTCTGCTCGAGTTTTTACGGGACGAAAAACAGCAGGACGAAGCATTCTTCCGCCAGATGATGGTACTCGATCTGTATGCGCGGGAAAATATGAAGACGCGGCCGCATTTTGCAAAGGATCCGTCGGAATGGAAAAACGAATCGCGTGATTTTTACCAGAAGGAAGCCGAAACGAGAACGCTTCTGCCATCGTATACGACATACGATTGGAAGCAGCTGCAGCGCATGACGCATGTGGAAGTTTTTGATTACGATGTGCTCGGAAACGGGGAAAAGGCGCGTACGGTACTCCTGTTTGATTATCAGAAGCGCGATCCGCTGACGGGAAATGCGGAGATGATCGACTGCAGTGAGCTTTTTTACGCTTGACATTTCAAAAGAACATGAGATACTAGAAAAGGTAATAAAAGATGAAAATACAAGATTTTGTAGTGCTCGATCTTGAGACAACGGGTCTTTCTGTAAAGGAAGACCAGATTCTGGAGATCGGTGCAGTAAAAGTGCAGGGCGGAGAGGTCACGGCATCGTATGAGACTTTCGTCAATCCGGGCAGAAAAGTGCCGGAGCGGATCACGGAACTCACCGGAATCCGGGATGAGATGATTGCGAATGCGCCCGATGTGGAGACTGCTGTCCGCGGCTTTCTGGATTTCTGCGGCGGCCTGCCGCTTCTGGGGCACAATATTCTGTTCGATTACAGCTTCATCAAGCAGGCAGCGATAAATGCCCGTCTGGACTTTGAAAAAGAAGCGTGGGATACGTTGAAAATTGCACGGAAAGCCCTCCCGGATCTGGAGAGCAGAAGCCTTGAAGCACTCTGCGGTTACTATCAGATCCCGCGGGAACACGCACACCGTGCAATGGACGATGTGCTGGAAACGCTGGCACTGTTCCGAAAACTGGAAGAAGGATTTTCGGAAGATCACCCGGAATGGTTTGCCGCAGCGCCTCTGAAGGCCAAAATGAAACGTGAGGTTCCGGCGACGGAGGCACAGAAAAAATATCTGGCGGATCTGATCCGGTACCATGAGCTGGATCTCGAACCGGAGTGGGGAGCACTCACAAAAAGCCGTGCATCCCGCATGATCGATCAGATTATTCTGGCACATGGAAGAATGGAAAAACGACAGAGAACTGAGAAAAAATAGAAGAGAAAAAGAAAGGATGGAACGATGAGTAATAAAGTCAATCGAAAAGCCCCGACAGAGGCACAGAAAAAGAAGAAAGATCCGCTGGCAAAGAAGAGAAATGCAGCAAAGATACTGGCATTGATTCTTGCAGTGGTTATGGTGCTTGGTATGGTTCTTCCAGCACTTTTATGGCTGGTGTAAAGAGATTCTGTAAAAGACAGAGTGAAATGGGAAACGGATCAAGAAGAGGCACAGTATGAAAAACAGCAGAAAAATGAGAGGCCTGCTGGTGATGCTTATCGCATTCGCATTCTGCTTTCTGGCAGAACCAGTCAAAGCGGATGGCCGGACAGCGCTGGACGGAATCTATGTAGAAGACATTTCCGTCGGCGGTATGACCGAAGAGCAGATCACACAGGCAGTAAACGACAAAATTGAACAGTTAAAACCCTCGGTTATCAACCTGTCTGCCGGAGAGCAGAATGCACAGGTGACAGCAGGGGATCTCGGACTTTCCTGTGCCAACCCGGAGGTGGCAAGAGAAGCCGTCACAATCGGGCAGGAAGGCAATGTACTGAAGCGGTTCCTGACACAGAACCGGCTCAAAAATGGAGAGACGGTGACGTTTTCCCTGAAATATACAGTCGATGGCGAGGCAGCGCGCCAGGCGGTAGAAAACAACACAGCCGTGCTGAACCGCGAGGCAACAGATGCAACGCTGACCCGCGAAAACGGCGAATTTATCGTCAATCCGGGCCAGACCGGATGCAGCGTCAACGTGGATGAGTCCACGGCGAAGGTTGTCAATTACCTGACGACAAGCTGGCGGGGCGGCATCGGCGGAGTAGAACTGGTAACAGAAGAAACACCGGCAGGCGGTAATCCGGAGCAGCTTGCACTTGTCAAAGATCTGCTCGGCGAGGGTACGACGGAGTATGGCAACGGTACGAGCGGCAGAAAACAGAATGTCGCAGTCGGCGCAGAGAAGATTAACGGAACGCTGGTACAGCCGGGCGAGGAATTTTCCGTAGAGGCGGTCGTTGTGCCGTTTGATGCGGAAAATGGTTATGCACTGGCAGCATCGTATGAGATGGGCAAGGTCGTCGATTCGTACGGCGGCGGTATCTGCCAGGTTTCCACAACGCTCTATGTTGCTGTCTTAAAAGCAGAGCTTGAGGTGACGGAGCGGTACAGCCATTCCATGATTGTCCACTATGTGGATCCGTCGATGGATGCGGCGATTGCAGAGGGATTGAAAGACCTGAAATTCATCAACAATACGGATGCGCCGATTTATATTGAGGCGAGCGCGGACGGAAGCACCCTGCATTTTGCCATCTACGGCCATGAGACGAGAGATCCGAACCGCACGGTCCGCTATGAGAGTGAGACGACAAACACGGAGGATCCGACGCCGAGCCTGACGGAAGATGCGAATGCATCGTTTGGAACAATTGAACAGACATCGTACGGCTATCAGGGTTCGACGGCGCGGCTGTGGAAGATTGTGAATGACAATGGAAATGAGACGAAGGAGCAGGTGAATTCCAGCACTTACCGCATGACATCGGATGTCTATACCGTGGGAACAAAGACGGACAATGCAGCGGCGCGTGCGGAAATGCAGGCGGCGATTGCGGCAAATGATCTTGCAAAAGCAAAGGAAGTTGCAACGAAATACAGCCAGAGCAGTTCGTCATCGAGTTCTTCGGAGAAGAAGGGAGACAGCAGCGATGATTCGGATTCGGATGGTACGGAAAAGACGGACGACAGCAGCGATACAGAGAAAACGGAGGACGATGAGGACTAGGCGTTTTCTGGTTACAGTTCGCTGGGAACCAGTGAACTGTAACATTTTCCGTGAAAAATGGGAAAGCAGAGGGAAAAGGAGTACGGATTCCGTCTGCTTTTTCGTTTGAAACAGGAAGTTCGAGGAGGACAAGGGATGCGAAAGGGTAAATTACAGCAGAGCGTGCTGGTGCGCTCGGTGTTTAAGATGCTGGGGCAGAAAAGAGAGGACGCAGCAGGGCCGGCGGTCGGACGCGGGGTATCGGCACTTGCAGGAGAAAAGGAGACGCAGGTGTTTTCGTGTGCGCCGATGCTGGTGAAGGATCCGGAGGACGCGGTGCTCGCGGTCTGCCGGGTGTGCAACAGTGTGGCCGCGGCGGGGGCATCGGCAAAAGGAGTGCTGGTGTCGCTGATGCTGCCGGAGGCGATGGAAGAAAAGAATTTAAAGGAGCTGATGCGGGCGGTTGACGGTGCGTGTGTGCGGTATGGAACTGCGGTGATCGGCGGGCATACGGAGGTGACGGACGGGGTTTTGTATCCGGTGCTTACCGTGACGGCGGCAGGCGGGACAACGCGTGCTGGGCTGTTTGATCCGTCGTGTGTGACAGCGGATTTGGATCTTGTCGTGACGAAGGGGATTGCGCTTGGCGCGGTGTCTTATCTGGCAAAGACAAGAAGGGATGAGCTTCTGACGAGATTTTCTCCGGGATTTATCCATGGGGCGGCGGATTTTTCGGAGGATTACTCTGTCTGCCGTGAGGCGGAGATTGCGATCGAGCACGGTGCGGCTGCGATGCAGGATCTCTCGGAGGGCGGAATTTTCGGGGCGCTCTGGGAGATGGCGGACGGCGCGGGTATCGGGCTTGATGTGGCGCTGAAGAGGATTCCGATCCAGCAGGAGACGGTGGAGATCTGTGAATTTTTCGGGGTGAATCCGTATCAGATGCTTTCGACGGGGGCGCTGCTGATTGCGGCGGCGGACGGCGAGGGGCTGGTGCAGAAAATGGCACTCGAAGGGATTCCATCGGCGGTGATTGGGCGGACGACATCCGGGAAGGAGAGGATTCTCCGGAACGGGGAAGAGGTCAGGTATCTGGATAAGCCGCAGATGGATGAGATGTACCGGGTTGGCAGATAAGGCTTAAATATACGACAGGAGTGATTGGTAAAATGGCACATTTGAATATTGTTCTTCATGAGCCGGAGATTCCAGCAAATACAGGTAATATCGGACGGACGTGTGTGGCGACGGGGACGAGGCTGCATCTGATTAAGCCGCTGGGGTTTGATATTTCGGACAAGGCGGTCAGGCGCGCGGGGCTGGATTACTGGTCGAAGCTGGATGTGACAGTGTATGAGAGTTACGAGGATTTTCTGGAGAAAAATCCGGGGGCGAAGATTTACTATGCGACGACGAAGGGGCCGCAGACGTATGTGGATGTGCAGTATGAAGAGGACTGCTTTATCATGTTCGGAAAGGAAAGCGCGGGGATTCCGGAGGATATTCTGTACGATAATCAGGAGACGGCGGTGCGGATTCCGATGATTAATGATATTCGGTCGCTGAACCTTTCAAATTCCGTGGCGATCGTACTGTACGAGGCACTGCGGCAGAATAACTTTGACCATATGCAGCTCGCGGGGCATTTGCGGACGCATGAGTGGAGGTAGACGGACGGGACTCTGGTGATCGTAGACGGAGCTGCATTCTTTTTATAAGGAAGAAGTTAAGATCATTTCCAATTCGGCAAAGACCTGCTCTGCGTAAAGCCGTTTGATTTCGTGGCGGGTCATGCCGGAGACGTTGGTCTGGAAGGTGAAGGTGTGGGCTTGGGCTTTGTATAAAATACAGAAGTAGACGACGCCCTGTACGCTGTCAGCGTTGTTGGGGTCGAGATTTCCGGTTGTGCCGGTGATTCCGATGGCGATGGCGGTGTGCAGGTTTTCTTGTACTGTGCGGGCCATGGCTTCGGCGCATTCGGGGGAGTAGACGCCGTGGATTTCGATGACGGAAGGGTCGACGCCGACGAGGACTTTGGTTTCGTTCAGATACGTGACGTAGCCGCCGGGGAAAATGGCGGAGGCGCCTTCGGTGTCGGTGATCAGGGAGGCGATCAGGCCGGAAGTGCAGCTTTCCATGGTGGAAATGGTGGTGTGGGATGCAATGAGCTGTTTGATGATGGAATCAATGGTGTTTGGGTTCATAGTGAAAATTACCTCCAGAGTTAGTTTGATATGTCTGGCAAAAAAGCCCCTCGGCGGAGGGGCTTATTTTGGTGCTTCGCCTTTGGCGAGTGTAAAGATAAATTCGGTACCAACGCCCTCTGTACTGATGACATTGATATTCTGGTTATGCGCAGTGATGATCTCTTTGACGATTGAAAGCCCAAGTCCCGTTCCTTTGCGGTCCTTGCCGCGGGAGGCGTCGAGCTTGTAGAAGCGCTCCCAGATTTTCGTGATGCTTGCCTTTGGAATGCCGCAGCCGGTGTCCTTGACGGAGACGAAGACTTTACCGTGCTTCTCCGTTGTCTCAACTGTGATGGTGGAATCGTTGTTGCTGAATTTGATTGCATTATCAATGAGATTGTACAGCACCTGCTGGATTTTTCCCATATCGGCGCAGACGTATAAGGTGCGCGATGCGAGGATCAGTGAAATGGAAATCCGTTTTTTTGTGCAGGTTCCCTCAAACGAAGCGGCGGTATCCTTGATGACGGCGTTGATGTCAAACGAGGTCAGATCGAGCATATTCCCTTTATCGTCGATGTCGTTCAGCGTCAGCAGGCTCTGCGTCAGCTTGTGCAGCCGTTCTGTCTCAAACAGAACGATTTTCAGATATTTTTCCTGCATTTCCGGCGGAATCGTTCCGTCGAGGATTGCCTCCACATAGCCTTTGATCGAGGTCAGCGGTGAGCGGAAGTCGTGAGAGACGTTCGCCACAAATTTCCGCTGGTATTCGCCGGTCTTGTTCAGCTCGCCGGACATGTAGTTCAGCGTGGAAGCGAGATACCCCATCTCATCGTGAGATTTAACATCAATTTTGTGGGTCAGGTTGCCGGAGGCATACTCCTTTGCACCGTTGATGATCTTTTTCAGCGGCCGGTACACGACGAGGGAGAAAAAGATCAGAATCACAAACGAGAGTCCGAACACGAGCAGGAACAGAAAATCAATCCGTGCCAGCAGACTTTCCCTCTGCTGATAGACGTCCTGCAGCGGAAGGTGGATGGCGACATAGCCATTGATCCGGAAATCGGAGGTGACGGGAACCATGACGCTCAGCATTTTGTCTTCGAAATAGCCGAAAAACGTTCCCGTGCTGTAATACTCGCTGCCGAGCGCAATTGGATCAAAACCGTCGATGATCTCCGGGTTTTCCTCATCGAGTGCAGCTGCCGTGTTCAGCAGAATTTCCCCGTCTGCGCTGATGAGCCAGATCTGGGAATTGTGATAGGAAGCCAGTGCACTGAGCGAATTGTAAAGATCCGTCAGGGAACGCTCACTGTGGTAATAAAGGTCGCCCTGTTTGGAAGCGATCTGCGTGGCCTCCCGGTACAGACTGGTGCTCGCGCTGGAGACCAGACTGTCCTCCACCATGCGGGAGCCGACCGTTGAGATCAGCGTAAAGCCGGCAATGGCGAGAATGACATAAATGAGAATTAATTTCCGGTAAAGCGTGCGTCGCATTATTTTTTAACCTCAAACTTGTAACCGATGCCCCAGACCGTCGTGATGGCCCAGGAGGAATGGTCCTTGATTTTTTCGCGGAGACGTTTGATATGAACGTCTACCGTGCGGGTATCGCCGATGTACTCATAGCCCCAGATATGGTCGAGGAGCTGTTCTCGCGTAAAGACCTGGTTTGGTGAGGAAGCAAGGAAGTAGAGAAGCTCCAGTTCCTTCGGCGGCATATCGACGGTGCGGCCCTGGTAAATGACGGAATAGTTCGTCTGGTTGATGATAAGATCCGGGTACTCGACACATTTTCCTGCGGTCGCGGACACCGGGATCGTGCGTGATGGCTGAAATCTCCGCAGCACTGCTTTCACACGGGCAACGAGCTCCTTGGAATCAAATGGTTTGATGATGTAGTCATCCGCGCCGAGTTCCAGGCCGAGGACTTTGTCGAACACCTCGCCCTTTGCCGAGAGCATGATGATCGGAACATCGGAATCGTGCCGGATTTCGCGGCAGACCTGGTAGCCGTCCATGCCGGGCAGCATCAGGTCGAGCAGAATCAGGTTCGGCTGGAAGGAGTGAAACTCCCGGACAGCCTCTTCTCCATCGTTTACAATTTTTGTGTCATAGCATTCCTTGGTCAGATAGAGAGAAATCAGTTCTGCGATATTGTTATCGTCATCGACGATCAGAATTTTCTGTTTGGAAGCCATAAAAGATTCTCCTTCACTGGGGACAGGACGGAACCGCATACAGTATGCGTTCCGTCCCATATTTTCCTGAGTTTTTATTTCTTAAACGTAACAATCGTAACGCCGGCATCGCCCTCGCCAAATTCCGCTAAATGGAAGTCCGCTACGTGTTTCTGGCGGCGCAGATAATTGTGAATGCCTTTCCGCAGTGCGCCCGTTCCTTTTCCGTGGACAACGCGGACACTCGGCAGATGGGAGAGATAAGCGTCATCGAGATATTTGTCGAGTTCGGCAACTGCTTCATCCACCGTTTTTCCGAGCAGATTGATCTCGGTAGAAATCGTGGCAGCCTTGGAAAGCTTCGATTTTCCGCTGCTTGTGCGGGAGATGGACGGGCCGGTGATGACAGCCTCGTCGATCAGCACAAGGTCGGAGATATGCACTTTGGTCCGCATGATACCCATCTGGACGAAGAGATTTCCCTTCGAATCCGGGCGGGTGCTGACAGTACCTTTGAGATTCATGCTTAAGACTTTGACGGCATCGCCGAGATGAAGATCCTGCGGGCGGAGATTTCCGGTGCGCTTCGGCACTTCCTTCGCCTTTTTCTTATCGAGCTTGTTCATTTTTTCACGCAGAGCGGTACGTTTCTGCTCCATTTCGCGGACGGAAACATTCTCTTTTCCAAATTTCTGGAAATCGCGCATCGTCTGGTCGGCGTATTCCTTCGCCTCGCGGAGAATTCTCTGTGCCTCCTCGGTTGCATTGGAGATCATCTTTTCTTTTCTTGCGTCGATCTGTTCCTGATTCTTGGCAAGGCTCTGCTTCAGGGATTCGACTTCCGCGCGGGTGCGGGCAAGCTCTTCTTTTTCGCGTTCCAGCGTGATCCGGTTCTGCTCGAGAGTGGTCAGAACGTCTTCAAACGATTCATCCTGCTCGCTGATTTCGTCTTTTGCCTTGTTGATGATGTAGTCCGGCAGGCCGAGTTTGCTGGAAATCGCAAACGCATTACTCTTTCCAGGAACGCCGACGAGCAGGCGGTATGTCGGGCTTAAAGTCTCGACATCGAATTCACAGCAGGCATTCTCCACGCCCGGTGTGGATAAGGCATAGATTTTCAGTTCACTGTAGTGTGTCGTTGCCATGGTGCGAATGCCGCGCTCGTGGAGCGTAGAGAGGATCGCGATGGCAAGCGCCGCGCCCTCTGTCGGGTCGGTACCGGCGCCGAGCTCATCGAACAGGACGAGGGAATTGCGGTCTGCCTTGTCGAGGAAGGAAACCACATTCGTCATGTGGGAGGAGAAGGTACTCAACGACTGCTCGATGCTCTGCTCATCACCGATATCGGCGTAAACCTCGTCGAAAACGGAAAGGGAGGAGCGGTCGAGTGCCGGAATGTGAAGTCCGGACTGGCCCATCAGTGTTAAGAGTCCGACCGTCTTTAAGGAAACCGTCTTACCACCGGTATTCGGTCCGGTGACGATCAGAAGGTCGAAATCTTCGCCGAGCGACAGATCAATCGGAACGACTTTTTTCGCATTGATCAGCGGGTGGCGTGCCTTGCGCAGGTGGATTTTACCTTCGGTGTTGAAGATCGGCTCATTGGCGTTCTGCTCCATTGCAAGAGCGGCGCGCGCGAAGATGAAGTCAAGCTCTACCATGTTTTCGAGGTCGTAACGGATCTCATCGCGGTGCAGGTCTGCCTGGGCACTCAACGTAGAGAGGATGACCTCGATTTCTTTTGCTTCTTCAATTTCCAGCTCACGGATATCGTTGTTCAGTTTGACAACGGCCATCGGCTCGACAAAGAAGGTGGAACCGGTCGAGGACTGGTCATGTACCATGCCAGGAACCTGGCCTTTGTACTCGGATTTGATCGGGATACAGTAGCGGCCGTCGCGCATCGTGATGACGGCATCCTGCAGATACGTGCGGTAGGAACCGTTGACGAGCGAGATTAACTGGCTGTGGATTTTTTCCTCACACGATTTGATGGAACGACGGATGCGGCGTAGATTCGGGCTTGCATCATCGCTGATTTCATCCTCGGAGAGAATACAGCGGCGGATTTCCGTGGAAAGCAGCGTCAGAGGCTCCAGTGTTTCGAAGAGATCTTCGAGGCTGTCCGGCGTCTGGTCCGCATTTTCGCGGCGGCCGTACGCTTTGACGCGTGCCGTGTTTTCCAGAAGTGCGGCGGTCTGCAGAAGCTCCGTGATGTTCATGGAGCTGCCGATTTCGAGACGCTTTAATGCGCCGCGGATATCTTTGGCATCACCAAAGGAAATGTGGCCTTTTTTAAAGAGCCGGGTGAGCGCGTCGTGTGTCTCGTGCTGCATCCGCGTAATCTGGGAGAGGGAAGAAGAAGGAACGAGCTCCAGACATTTCTTCCGGCCCAGCGGAGAACTGGCATACGAAGCCAGTTGTTCGATAATTTTGTCGTATTCGAGCGTTTTTAATGCTTTCTGATTCATGATACTTACCTTTTCGTATTAATAATTCATCATCGTTTACAGATAATGCGGTATTTTTTATCACATACCGCCCGGATCTGATCTGGCGTCTGTACGGGAAAGCACAGAGCGCAGGTGGAATGTGGGTCACAGGTTTTTCCACTCCCCCAATTATACCTTAAAAAGGAAAAGAAAGAAACCCCAAGAACGAGAAAATGCGGGATCTTGGAGAAATGAGAAAAAAATGTAACAGTCTTCATAAAATGTTCATATCTATCTGGTAAAGTTTCTTATATATGTGAAAATTGTGGGAGCGCGTATGCGCAGAGCAGTTCGGAATGGAATACGAATGTATGGAGAAAGAAATGTATGGAAAATGACCCAAAACCTTACAAATTCATGAAAGAGAGCATCAAAAAGCAGCCGCCTGACTGGAAAAAGATCGTATTGCTGATTGCCGGATGGCTGATTCTTGCAGCACTTGGCGGTCTGGTTGCGGCCGCGGTCTTTGCTGTGACAGAGCCAAAGATTGCCGGTGCAATTACAAAAGAGGAGCCGCCGGCCAAAGTGGATATTCCGGGCGACGAGGATCCGAACAGCGGACAGGAGATGGATGAGACGATGACAGCATCTTCGGAGAATGCGCCGGTGGACAGCAGTGGTTCCGGCTCGGAAATCAGCAGTTCCACAGCGGATGGCAGTGTTTTGGATGAAAGTGTCGCAGAAAGCACGATTTCCGAGAGCACGGATGGAAACGAAGCGGCAGAGGGAACGGAGACGGGGGAGGAGAGCAGTGAGGCTTCCACAGTCGATGGTGAAACGGATGCGGAGGCAAAGGACAACAGTCTCAGAAATTATGAAGTGCTCTACCAGGATATGCTGGAAGTAACGGAAAACCAAAACGAGCGCTGGTGACCGTCATCGGCATTACCAATCAGATGGACTATTTTAACCAGAACTATGAAAACCAGCAGCAGATTTCCGGACTGATCGTTGCAGACAACGGACAGGATCTTTTCATCCTGACGGAATACCGCATTGTGGAAAATGTGGAGCGGATTCAGGTTACGTTCTGGGATGAGACGATGGTAGATGCCACATACCAGCGCCATGATCCGAGCACCGGTTTTACGATTGTGAAGGTGGACAAGTCGAAGCTGGATGAGGAAACACGGGACGGCCTTGAAATTGCGCCGCTTGGCAGTTCGTATCTCGTAAGCCAGGGTGATCCGGTTGTGGCCGTCGGAAGCCCGGTTGGCTACAGTGATTCGATTGCGTACGGCGTGGTGACTTCGGTTACGAATAAGATCTCAGCGCTGGACAATGAGTACAATCTGCTGACAACTGACATCCTCGGCAGTACGGACGGCAGCGGTATTCTGGTAAATCTGGACGGCGAAATCGTCGGTATTATCGCGCAGAGCTACAGTGCCAAGGGAAACAACGTGGTGACGGGCATTGCAATTTCGCAGATCAAAAAGCTGATTGAAAATCTCTCCAACAATGTGAGCCGCGCTTATATCGGCATCCGCGGGCAGGATGTCACAGAAGAGCTTTCCGACAAAACAGGGATTCCAAAAGGCGTTCTGATCAGCAGCGTCACAGACGATTCGCCGGCGATGATGGCGGGCATGAAAGAGTATGATGTGATTGTAAAGCTCGGGGAACAGAAGGTGGAAACGATCAAACAGTACCATGAGCAGCTGGGAAAACACAGCGCAGGAGAAGTGGTTACCGTGACGGCGATGCGGAAAGGCGCCGAAGGATACGCGGAGATGACGTTTGATGTGACGCTTGGAGAAGTCTGAAAACAGAGGCTTTCGGAAGCCAAAAAGCCGGCCTTGACCGGCGTGGTTTCCGAAAGCTTTTTCTTTTCGGACGGTTTCCGAACCGCTGTGAAAAAATACGTGCATTCTGTATAAAAATCTGGTAGAATTGGTAAGGCATGTAAAGAAACAAGGAAAACAAAAACGGAACGCTGTGTCCGCATTTATTTTAGAAAAAGAGGATTTATTTTTATGAAGTATATTAACGAACTCCGGGAAGGAAACCGCATGTCCGGTGTCTATCTCTGCAAACATAAACAGTCAGCCGTTACGAAAAACGGAAAACAGTATGAAAACGTGATCTTACAGGACCGCACCGGTACGATCGATGCGAAAATCTGGGATCCGAATTCGATGGGAATCGACGAATTCGAAGCACTTGACTACGTCGACATCAGCGGCGATATCACCGTATTCAACGGCGCGCTTCAGGTTTCGATCAAGCGTGCAAGAAAGGCAGGAGAGGGCGAGTACAACCCGGCAGACTATCTGCCGACCAGCCGTTACGACATCGACACGATGTATCAGGAACTGCTTTCCTGGATTGGAACGGTGAAAAACCAGTATCTTTCCGCAATCCTGACGTACTATTTTATCCAGGACCAGGAGACGGTAAAACGGTTCCGCATGAGCTCTGCGGCAAAAAGTGTTCACCACGGCTTTGTCGGCGGACTGCTGGAGCATACGTTAAGTGTCACCCGTTTCTGTGATTTTATGGCGAAATCGTACGGGATCTTAAACCGTGATCTGCTGATTACGGCAGCGATTCTGCATGACATCGGAAAGACGAAAGAACTCTCTTTATTCCCGCAGAACGATTACACGGATGATGGACAGCTTCTCGGCCACATTATGATCGGTGCGGAGATGGTACACGATGCTGCACAGAAAATAGAAGGTTTTCCGATGGAGCTGGAAAATCAGTTAAAACACTGCATTCTGGCACACCACGGTGAGCTGGAATACGGTTCCCCGAAAAAGCCGGCAATGGTAGAAGCGGTAGCGCTGAACTTGGCTGATAATGCCGATGCCAAAATGGAGACTCTGACCGAGCTGTTTGATGCAGCGCCGGCAGGCAATGAGTGGATTGGCTACAACCGGTTCTTTGAGTCCAACATCCGCAGAACAGGAGACTTTTCATGAGCTATCAGAAAAATGATGTACTGACGGTGAAAATTGAAGATATGGGACACGACGGAGAGGGTATAGGCAAATGCGAGGGCTATACCCTCTTTGTCAAGGACACGGTTATCGGAGATCTTGCCGAAGTAAAAGTGATAAAAGCAAAGAAAAATTACGGCTACGCACGGCTGATGCGTCTGATCGAACCGTCCCCGCACCGCGTAGAGCCGATATGCCCTGTGGCCCGTCCATGCGGCGGCTGTCAGTTACAGATGCTTGATTATGCAGAGCAGCTCCGCTTTAAAGAAAAGAAAATTGCCCAGAACCTCCAGCGGATCGGTGGGATGACGGAAATTCCGATGGAGCCGATTGTGGGGATGGAGTCTCCGTTCCGGTATCGAAACAAAGCACAGTTCCCGATCGGACAGGATAAAAACGGGAAACTGATTACCGGATTTTATGCGGGAAGAACGCATCAGATCATGGAAAACCGGAACTGCTATCTTGGCGTAGAGCAGAACGAAGAGATTTTGAACCGCATTCTCGCGTGGATGGAAGAAAACAGCGTTTCGGCATACCAGGAGGAGACCGGCAAAGGTCTGGTGCGCCATGTGCTGATCCGGTTTGGATTTACAACGAAAGAAATCATGGTCTGTCTCGTTGTGAACGGAAAGAAACTGCCGGCAGAGAAAAAACTCATCCAATCACTGACGGAACTGGAAGGCATGACGAGCATTACACTCAGCGTAAACCGTGAGCGGACCAATGTTATCATGGGGAAAGAGATTCGCTGTCTGTGGGGACAGGAATTTATTACCGATTATATCGGAAAGGTAAAATACCAGATTTCTCCGCTTTCCTTCTATCAGGTAAATCCCGTGCAGACAGAAAAACTGTACAGCCTTGCGCTGGAATATGCTGGTCTTACCGGAGAAGAGACTGTCTGGGATCTGTACTGCGGTATCGGAACGATTTCACTTTTTCTGGCGCAGAAGGCGAAAAAAGTTTACGGCGTGGAGATCGTGCCGGAGGCCATCGCAGATGCGAAAAACAATGCGAAAATCAATGGAATCGAAAATGCAGAGTTTTTTGTCGGAAAATCCGAGGAAGTACTGCCGGAATATTACGAAAAATATGCCAAAGAACATCCAGGCGAACATGCGCATGCCGATGTGATTGTAGTCGATCCGCCGCGGAAAGGATGCGAGGAAAATCTGCTCCGCACCATGGCCGATATGCAGCCGGATCGGATTGTGTATGTCTCGTGCGATTCTGCGACACTGGCAAGGGATCTGAAGATTCTTCAGGAGCTGGGGTATGAGGTGAAAAAGGTAAGAGGCGTGGACCAGTTTCCGATGACTTGCCATGTAGAGACTGTGTGTCTTTTGGGCAAACGAAAACCAGATGCCACGGTAAAATTCAGCGTGGATATGGATGATTACTATCGTATTAAAGATGGTAAAGAGCCTAAATAAAATCGAATAATACACTGAATTAAAGCAGGATAGAAGCTGTTGATGCGTTAGAAGATAACGTGTCAGCGGCTTTTCTTTTTATCTAAAAATCTATTAGTCAAATCTGAAAGGAGTCAATTCTATGGCAAAGAAAAATGCAAGGAATATGAAGGTTTGTGGACAGAGCGGTTATAAATATGAGACAGTTCCGGCAATTACATTAAAAGGAAAGTGGCTGGAAGAACTGGGATTTCATCTTGGGGATTATGTGCAGGTGAAATGTGAAAATGGTCAGCTGATTATCACGCCAGATGTGGATAAAGCACAAGAGCAGGAAGCGAAGACCGCATTTATGGATGAGGAGATTAAGAAACTGATAATCAGATACCAGAATGAAAAAGAAGAAATTACTGCAAAATATGTGGCAGAGCAGAGTGCAGGCTGTTATGGAAAGAAAGCATGAGAGGGGGAGAATGTATGGCAAGGATTATAATGTGTGGATCATTTAAAGGGGGAGTTGGCAAAACTGCCAGCTCCTGGAATTTGGCGTATTCACTGGCTGAGATGGGAAAAAGGGTTCTGGCTGTTGATTTTGACAGCCAGGCAAATCTGACAACCTGCTTCGGAGTAGAAGATCCTGCGGCTGTGCCGGTGACGATTGGACATCTGATGATGAATCGGCTGGAAGATGAGGAAATGCCGGATCCGTCAGAGTTTATACAGAGTAGAAATGGTGTGGACTTTATTCCATCATCCATGATGCTTTCAGCAGTGGACAGTAAGCTGCGGATGGAGATGGGTTCAGAGAAGATGCTGACTGGTATTCTGGAGCCGCTGAGAGGGCTGTATGACTGTATTATTGTAGACACCTGTCCATCGCTCGGAACATTGACGATTAACGCATTGACGGCGGCTGATGAGGTGATTATTGCCGTCAATCCGCAGCTTTTGGCAACGATGGGATTGCAGGATTTTATCCGGACAGTGAAGAAAGTCAGAAGCAGACTGAATGACCGCCTGCAGATTGCAGGGATCCTGCTGACTATGTGTGATGCCAGAACAAATCTCTGTAAGGTAATCACAGAACAGCTGACGGATACTTTTGATGGACAGATCCGGATTTTTAAGAGTATCATACCAAACACAGTAAAGGTGGGAGAATCAATTTATTACAGTGAGCCGCTTCTGGAGTATGCACCGGAGAATAAGGCTTGTAAAGCATACCGGAATCTGGCAGAGGAGGTGGTTGGGGATGAAAGCTAATGCACCAAAAGAAAAGTATTATCAAGCAGAGCGGCATTTAGCTTTTGCCATGGACCTTTCGTAAAGTTCTTGAAGAGGAACTCGTTTATGATTGTGATAGATTTCTACTAAAAGCGCATCAACGAAGTGCTGGATATGAGCAAAATTGAGAGCGGTAAGCTCGTGATGATGGTAGCAGATTTCAGTGTTCTGGATCTGCTGGAACAGATTGAGATGAGCTTCCGGCCGCAGATGGAGGCGCGCAGCCAGGAATTTTTGATTGAAAAATGCCGGATTTCCCATGAATGGCTGATCGGCGACAGTGTCCGCGTTCTTCAGATTCTGAACAACCTGCTCTCGAATGCGATGAAATATACGCAGACGGGCGCCGGAGCGGCAGGAACTTTAAATTGAAAAAATCCGGCAGAGTGTTTATAATGGATGGGAAAAACAAAACAGAAAGGCAATGCCGTTATGCGTAAAATTACAGAATTAAAAGAAAAACAGGAGATTGCGCTTGGAATATTACTGTATCTGGATGAAGTCTGCCGGAAACATCACCTGATCTATTTTGCAGCAGATGGAACTCTGCTCGGGCTGATCCGGCATCAGGGGTTCATTCCATGGGATGATGATGTGGATGTCTGGATGCCGAGAGCGGATTATGAAAAACTGGAACAGATTGTAAACAGCGAAACGGATAAACCGTACCGCGTCATGAATTTTCATAATACAAAGGGTTTCACACTGGCATACGGAAAGCTGGTACACACCGGAACGAGTCTTGTGGAGCACGTGGCAGGAGCTGTGGATACCGGTCTTTTCGTCGACATTTTCCCGTTTGATGGACTGCCGGAAAAAGATACACCGGAGTACGACCGTCACTGGAAAAAGCTGCTGTTTCTGGAAAGCCAGCGGATGAATGCATTCCGCACCTACCGCCAGACCTTAAAAGGAAACAAAGGAAGCTTCGCAAAATGGTGCAAATGGGCGATCCGGAAATGCTATGGAAAAGAGCGGATTCTGCGCGAGATGGAAAAAGAGTGCAGAAAGTACCGCGCGGAGGACTCAAAGTGGGTGGCCTGCCAGTGCGGCGGTTACCGCAAGTCGGACGCGATTCCCAAAACAGCGATCGAAGAGATCGTGCGCCTTCCGTTTGAAGGCCATCTGATCAATGCCCCGGCGGGATACGAGACGTATCTTCACACCCTGTACGGCGATTACCATCAGCTTCCGCCGGAGGATCAGCGTCATCCTGCGCATGTGGGAGATGCCTACTGGCGTTAGAACAGAGAAAAAAGCAGATGAGAGGTAAGCAATGAGTAAAATACTGGTGCTGGGACGTACCATGGACATGGGCGGAACGGAAGTTGCCATGGCAGCGCTGCTGCAGAAACTGGTGGAGAAAAAAGAAGATGTAACGCTTCTTCTGGTCGAAAAAAGAGGCGTTCTGCTGGAGCGGATTCCGAAGGAAGTGGAAGTGCGCCAGATGATCTGGAACAAAAAGCCGCATCCGGCTTTGGAACGGATTGTGGGAAAACGGGAGACACCGGCAGAACGGTCTTTCTATGCCAGAGGAATGGGCGTATTTCTGATGCGCGTCGTGTATGGAAAGAAACGGTATGGAAAACTGTATGAACGGATTCTGGAGTGTGTGGAGCCGGAAACAAAACAATACGATCTTGTTTTCGACTTTTTCGGATTCGGTGCGTTCACAACCGCATTCGGAGCCAGAAAGACGAATGCGCGGAAAAAAGCGGTCTGGTTCCACGGAGAAAATCTCTGGTGGCTGTTCCGGACCAGAGACTTTATTCCGGAGTATGATAAAATTTACTGCGTTTCCGAGCCTGTCAGGAAACAGGTCATTGCCCGCTTTCCGGAACTCGCGGACCGGACAGAGGTTCTGATGAATTTCATTGACATCAAACAGGTGCAGAGACGGAGTGAGGAGCCGCTTAGCGATCCGCAGTACACAGGAGAGCTGAAATTTCTGACGGTGGGAAGAGCTTCGGAAGAAAAAGGATATGATATTGCGGTGCAGATTACGGCGGAGCTGAAAAAACGGGGACTTCGCTTCAAATGGTTCATCATCGGTGATGGAAGAGATCTGAACAAGCTGCGGACCATGGCAAAGGAATATCAGGTGGAGCAGGAAATTATTTTTCTCGGAATGCGCGAAAATCCTGCGCCGTACGTAAAATCCTGCGACCTGTATCTCCAGCCGTCCCGTCACGAAGGCTATCCGATTACGATTGTAGAGGCGAGAAGCCTGCAGAAGGTCATCATCGCTTCCGATATTCCGTCCATGCGCGAGCAGATCCGGGATGGGGAAAACGGATATCTCTGTCCGCTGGATGTGATGCAGTTTGCCGATAAAATCCAGAAAGTGCTGGCAGATCAGGAAGGACGCGATGCGGTCAGAAAGAAGCTGCGGGAGGAACCCATTGATTTTTCAGCGGGATATGCGCAGATAGAAGCGTTTGCAAAAAAATAAAAGAGAAACAGCAAGAAAAAACGCCAGAACCGGCGATAAGATATTTCCGGTTCCGGCGTTTCTTTAGTCCTGGCGTCCCTGCTTGTTTTCATACATATATTTATCTGCTTTGTCAAACAGCGTGCGGAGCGTACATTCGTTGTAATCGGTGGAAAGTGCCAAGCGGTGGGAATAGCTGATGCGGAACTGGGTTCCGTAGCTGTTGAACTGTTCGACTTCGTTCTGAAGCTCTGTGAGGATTTCTGTGATGCTTTCGCGGGTTGCATCATAGATGACCGCCATAATTCATCGCCGCCGTATCTTCCTACGAAATGCTTCGCGGGAATCGAGTTTCGCAGCAACCGGGCAAAGTTCAGAATCAGCTGGTCGCCGATGGAGTGGCCGAGGCTGTCGTTGACGCGTTTCAGGTTGTTCATGTCAAAGACGATACAGGCGGTAGGAGTTTTGATGAATTCCACATTGTGGAACAGCTCTTCGCACTTGCTCTTGTTCGGCAGTCCCGTGTGAAGGTCGATGTAGGCTTTCTGTTCCAGCTGGCGGTTGGCACGGGAAACTTTGACTGCGGCAACCGTTTCATCTGCCATCTGGAAATACGTCTCTCTCATGTCTACCAGATCCGCCGTTCCGTTTTCTCCGGATCTGACCTTCTGAATTTCATTTTTCAGTTTATCCCAGCAGGCAATCTGGACATCCAGTTTTTTCTGATAATCCTTGTCGGAAAGACTCACGAGATCGTAGTGGCCGTCCTCGTATTTCAGTCCGCTTAAGATATCGTCCAGGTCTATCTCAAATCCGGAAAGATCCCAGACTTCAATACTCTTTTTTCCCTTCCTGAAGCTCCTTTTTCTCCCCTCGTCCCGCTGAAACATGCTTTCCGCATCCTGAAACAGAAGCCTTCTTTCATCTTTCAGACGGATTACCGTTTCTAAACCGCATTCTTTCAAAGTATTGATAAACGGGGCATTCAGGTACAGTGCATCCGCCACAATCACATCTGCGAAATGACCATGCCTTTTCTTTAAACGCCGGATGAGCCTTTTCGCTCCTGTCAGTCCCCCTTCATCTTTTTCTGAACCATCTCTGGGTTTCAGCATTTCCTGCCCAAAGATCACATGCGGCGATTTTCCTACCGTCATACATACCACACTTCGATGAAAGTATTCTGTCTTCCCCGTCCCGTTCTTCCGGCTCAGGCAGTCTGGACAGGACTTTTTTGTACTGCTGAATAATTCCACCCCATCAATACCTGCCGCAACATATCCGCCTATGGTTCCTTCCCGAAATACGCGGTTGCGTTTCAGAACATCAATCGTCTGCGCGTGAATTTCCTCGATTTCTTTTGGATCAATCCGGGAAAGAAGATCCCTGACTGCATCAACTTTTGGGATTTTTCCACGGATACAGTTTTTCAGTCGTTTCTCCATGCTTTCCGGCGCTGAAAAAATGGTGTGAAAACTTTCATACTGAAGCATCAGGAAATCAGCACTGGCATAACAATATTAAACAACGGGATGGATTTTCTTTTTCTTTCATCGGATAAACCCTTGATTTTTTGTGGAATTTTGTATACACTTTTCATATAAGTTAGCAGTTTCTTCAATGCTAATTTTTCATTAAGGACACCTTCTTTCGTATGTTTGTGGGGTAACATAATTATACAATAAAAGGTGTCCTTTTTGAGTGTTTATCCGGACTGCGGCACAGATGGCCCGGGCATTTGGTGCTAATTTTACAGCACTGTATGTGCAGACCGCGGAACCGGCAGAGAAAACGCCGGAGGATCAGGCAAGGCTGCAGAAGCATATCCGCCTGGCAGGACAGAGCGGGGCGGAGATTGTAACGACGCACAGCGAGGACATTGCCCTGCAGATTGCAGAATATGCGAGAATTTCCGAAGTAACGCGGATTGTCATTGGAAAAAGCATGATGGATCAGGGATTTTTTCGAAAGAGAAGGGGATGGACCGAACGGCTGACCGATCTGGTGCCGGATTTGGAAATCCATATCATTCCGGATTCCAATATCATTACCATATATCTGGTCGGCGTTATGATGACGTCCATTCTGACCAGCGGTTATACCTGCAGCGTAATCAGTTCTGTGATCAGTGTAGTGCTGTTTAACTACTTCCTGACAGAACCTTCTTTTCAATACCAGCCAGCTTCTGCAGAAGGCAGAGGATGCGTCGGAGATTTTTGATATTACAGCGACAAAGCTTGTAAAACTGCTGGGAAGGGATCTGACGGCCGCACCGGCAGGGGCACAGGAGAGCAGAATTGTCCGCGGAACACTTTACAGCGCGCAGACAGGAGGAAAGACGGAAAAAATCTTTGACCCAAGGGAACAGGAAATCATTCAGTGGGTTCTCGACAGCCGGAAAAGAGGAGAAAAATATCTGGATCGCGGTGGAGGACAACGGCCCCGGGATTCCAAAAGAGTCCAGAGAGCATGTGTTTGAGATGTTCTATTCCGGGAAAAATAAAGTAAGCGACAGCCGCAGAAGCCTTGGCCTTGGACTGGCACTCTGCCGTTCGATTGTAAATGCGCACGGCGGGGAGATAGCACTTTATGACTGCGATCCACAGGGCTGCTGCTTTCGGTTTACCCTGCCGCTCAGTGAGGTGAATTTGAATGAATAAGACATTAATTCTGGTTGTGGAAGATGATACGCCGGTTCACAACCTGATTACTACGACGTTAAAAACACACGATTATAAGTATATTTCTGCAAAGAACGGTGCGGGTGCCATTATGGAGGCATCCACACATAATCCCGACATTGTTCTGCTCGACCTTGGCCTGCCGGATATTGATGGCGTAGAGGTGATTGAAAAGATTCGAAGCTGGTCGAATATGCCGATTATCGTAATCAGTGCAAGAAGTGAGGACAGCGATAAAATCGAGGCATTGGACGCAGGAGCGGATGATTATCTGACGAAACCGTTTTCTGTGGAGGAACTGCTGGCCCGCCTTCGAGTCACACAGCGCCGTCTGTCCCAGATGCAGGCAGAAAATGGAGTCCAGTCGGCTGTCTTTGAAAATGGCGCACTGCGGATCGAGTACGCAGCGGGGTGCGCATATCTTGACGGAGAGGAACTTCATCTGACCCCAATCGAATACAAGCTGCTCTGCCTGCTGTCGCAGAATGCAGGGAAGGTGCTGACGCATACGTTTATCACACAGAAAATCTGGGGAAGCAGCTGGGAGAATGATATCGCTTCCCTCCGTGTTTTCATGGCGACGCTTCGGAAAAAGCTGGAAAAGAACGGAGAGCAGACGCAGTATATCCAGACGCATATCGGGGTTGGCTACCGGATGCTGAAGGTAGAGTAAAAGAAGAAAAAATTTGACTTTACAGGCCTAAAATGATAGCATAAAGGACAGAGAACGCAGTTTTGGGAGGACGAAAAAACGGATGATGAAAAACCTCGAAGTACTGAAGGAAATAAAAAACAGGGAAAAACCTGATTGGGACAAAACGGGATGAATTTGTAAAGCAGAATCTTTTATCGGATGAGTTTATTGAGATGATGCAGAAGAACAAAAAGCCGTTCGATCTTCTGATGTCGTATTATCAGTGCGCCATTATGGAAATCGAGACAAAGTTCCGGGTGCTGAATCAGGAATACTCGCTTTCCTATGACCAGAACCCGATCGAAGGAATCAAAACAAGGGTCAAATCGTATGAGAGCATTATGCGGAAAATCCGCGTGAAAGACATCCCGGTCACACTGGAGTCTATCGAGAAAAATATCCGCGATATCGCCGGTGTGCGCGTGATCTGTTCTTTTCCAAACGATATTTATAAGCTGGCAGACAGTTTTCTGAAACAGGATGACATTACGCTGATTGAGCGGAAGGACTATATTCAGCATCCGAAGGAGAGCGGCTACCGCAGTCTTCATCTGATCGTTCAGGTGCCGATCTTTTTACAGGATACAAAGAAACTGGTCTACGTGGAAGTACAGTTCCGTACGATCGCGATGGATTTCTGGGCGAGTCTGGAGCACAAGATGCGCTACAAGAAAAATATTCCCGAAAATCATGTCAAATATCTGCAGGATGAACTCTACGACTGCGCAAGACAGAGCGCGGAGCTGGATAACCGTATGCAGAATATCCGGAATCTGATTGCAGAGGAAGCAGAAGAGGAAGAGTGCGATACGCTTGCAATGCTGCCGATGAAATAGAGAACGGATTTGGGAGTTGGAGAAAAAGAGCATAAAAATACGCCGCAGGTCTAGTGATCAGATCTGCGGCGTATTTTTGCTCATGCTTCTTTCGAATAATGAATATGCTGCAATTTCCATTTCTCGTCCTCTTTGACGGCGACCTGTGTCTCGAGTCCGCGGATGCCGTATGAAGTGCCATCCTCACGGCGGATGCATTCGGTGTGGTAAGAGAAAAGGATGAGAGCTGTGTTTTCGTTGATCAGACGCGGTTCAATTTTATCTGTGCGGAACAGGATGGAAAAATCAAGCGAAGGTTCATAAGCGGCTTGCGCGGCTCGATTCGGTTAAAAAATCAGCTCCTGTTCCCGAAAGAGCGAATCAACGGCCTCTTCATACTCGGCAAGGCGATTTGCTTTTTGATCTTTTTCAGATACTTCTGGGGATTCGTAAACGATGTTCCGAGGTAAATCCACAGTGCCTTTAATTTAAACAGCACATTTTTATCCCCGGAAATAACGCGCGCATAGCCGGCACAGAGATCTTCGCAGAATGCGCGCAGCAGCTCCTTATCTGCCGGAGCTAAATTTTCACTGCTGGCAGGATCTGTACTGCGCAGCATCCCGATCAACCAGGGGTTCTGCAGCACCCCGCGGCCGAGCATGACCTTTTCCGTCAAGGGAAAATCATGGCAGAGCTTCTGAAAATCAGCGGTTGAGAAAAGATCCCCATTGTAGCACAGCGAGTGGCGGCTCGTCTCATATGCTGTCCGATAACACTCCATGCGCGGCGTATATTTGTAGAAATCTTTCTGAATCCGCGGATGAATAATCAGCTCTTCCAGCGGATATTTGTCATAAATCGCAAGCAGCGTCTCCCACTCATCGGTGTCGGTTGTGCCAAGTCTTGTCTTGATGGAAATCCGGCAGTCGCAGGACGAAAAGATTTCATCGAGAAATGCATCGAGTGTATGCGGCCACGCAAGCAGTCCGGAGCCGCGCCGCTTGGCGACAACCGTGCCGGACGGACAGCCAAGGTTCAGATTGACGGTATCGTAGCCGTACTCCTTCAGTTCTTTTGTCAGAGAAAGAAAGTCCTCCGCCTGGTTTGTGAGAATCTGCGGGAGCACCGTCATCCCTTCGTTATGCTCCGGGAGAATGTCATTGCGCTCGCGGGAGCTCATCTTTTTATTGTAATAAATGGCGTGAAATAACGGTCAGCCGCCGGAAAATATTTGTGGTAGGCGCTCCGGTACACATATCCGGTCAGCCCTTCCATCGGGGCGAGATAAAATTGCATGATGATAAAATCCTTTCAAAAAAATCGGTTTTCCAATACGAAAAGTGTATCATAAAACTGCCGGAAGGGACAGAAAAAAATGAAAGTAAAATAATATCTACTAAACAAGTAAGAGGTTAAAAGAAGAAGCCGGTGCGACGTCTGTTTTACAATGTGTGATGAGATGTAGAAAAAATCCGATACAGAATCTTTTTTGAGGGGTCCTCAAAGCTTTCTGTACCGGATTTTTCTAATTCTGCATATGAATCTGCTCGCCCGTCACCGGCGCAAAGCAGCGAAGCGTTTCGCCATCGAGATTCTCGCGGTGCATATCAACCGCAGAAATCTGATGATTGTCATACGTCGTATAATAGTAAATTCCCTGCGTCGCATTGCAGCAGGAAGTATAGAGCGTGATCTCATACTTTCCGTCCGCCACCTCGCAGCATCCTCTCTGCTGGTCAACAGAATTCAAAATATGGAAAAACTGGCTGACACTCTCCGCTTCGCTGTTTCCCGAGATCGAGTTCTGCTTTACAAACGCCACGCGTGCAAAGCGGGAAGCAGACGAGAGGTCGCCCGGCAGTCCAAGACCGCCCATGCCACGGCTGTACGTAGAAAGATCGAGCTGGTTGGAAAACGTGTTGGCCGGCTGTTTCGGTGACAGATGCAGGTAATTGTTCAGTGAGAACATCTGCATTGGAAACGGCGGATTGTTTGTCAGAACGCCGACCGGATTGTCGTAGACATGCAGACCGTCCGCCGTGGATTCCACGGTGATGGCACCCGATGCATCTGCGATGATCCAGTGAAGCTGTGCGAGCGGAAGATTCTTTTTAAAAGGTGTGCTGATGAGATTGATACGGGAGAGGGATTCTTTTGCTTCCGCAAGCGAAGCACATGTACCGAGAATCCACGGGATCAGCTCGAACTGCGCGATATTGTCTTTCTCCGGTTTCGGATCGAAATAAACGGCATTTCCTACAAAATTAAGGCCGGCGATACCAAGCCCTTTTTCATTGAACGCCTCATAATAGAGCGGGTAATCATCCATCACACACGCCATGCCGATCATTGCATAGTGATGGGAAAGGGACGGCATATGAAGAAAGGAAAACGGGTAATTGCGAGGTGTAACGGTGATCTGGTCGCCATAGGAAAATTCATAATCGAGTGTGCGGCCCATATAAAAGTCGCGTGTTTGATAGGTTGCTGCTGTACACATAGAAAAACTCCTTTCGATGGATGATTTGTCATTGCTGTAAGGTATCATAGCACAGAAGCGGAGGAACGAACAGGAGAAAAATATGAAAAAAGTATAAAAAAGAATCCTGCCAGGCAGGATTCTTCAGATCAGTCATAGATTTTGTGATTTGAAACATTCACCGGGCAGGAAGAGGTGGATTTAAGCATGATATTTCCGGAAGTGTTCTATGACAGCAACGGATTCTGCACTGACAGGTTTCGGAACCGCGGACGGTTTTGCAAGAAAATAGCCCTGCAGGAGATCAACATCCAGTTCCAGTACCTTCAAAAGTTCAGCTGGAGTTTCCAGACCCTCGGCAATGATTTTCATGCCTCTTTGATGTGCATAGGAAACAATATTTTCTACGATCTGCTGCTTGTCCGGATCGGAGTCGATATCGCGGATGATGGAAAGATCCAGCTTGATATACGCCGGTGCAAGCTCCAGAAGCGTTTTTTCATTGCTGTAGCCGCTGCCGTAGTCATCCAGGGCAAATACACCGGAAAATCCCGGCATCTCACGTTTTTTCAACAGAGCTGTAAGATCCTGTGAATCCTCCTCTGTGATCTCGATGACAATCCGATCCTGAAGAAAGCTGTATTGTTCGACGTAAGCCACTGACTCATCGTGATTCATGTATTGGCTTGCAATCGAATTGACAAAGAGAAGCTCATCACCGCGTATCTGATGGGTGGAGAGGAATGTGGCATAGGATTTTGCAGAGAGAAACATAGTCAGACGTTCTATTTCATGCAGGCACTCTTCCTCGTGAGCCAGCTGCAGGATCTGATCCGGACGAGTAAGTGCCGGGAGATTTCCGCGCATCAGCGCCTCGTAGGCGTAGATACTGCCGTCCGCAGCGGAAACAATTGGCTGGAAGTAATACGTAAACAGCTCTTCATTCAACATTTTATGGAACAGGCGGCGCATCTCGGTTTCCTTTGCGTTTTTTGTAAAAAGCTCCAGATCGAATTCGGTAATGTACCCTTTTTCTGCTTTCTTTACCTGGTACATTGCGAAATCCGCATATTTTTTCAGCGTAGACAGATCTGTACTGTTTTCCGGATACCAGGAAACTCCGCCGGAAAGGCGAAGGGGCAGTTTACGACCACTTGGCAGCTCCAGGGCTGTATTTGAAACCGCAAGGGAAAGATTCTGCAGAAGTGCTCGAATTTCTTCCTGCGATTGGTAGCCGTAGAACAGAAGATTAAATTCATCGCCGGAAATACGGGCACAGAGCGTTTTAGCCGGCACAGAGGAGATAAAACACTGTCCTGCCTGCCGGATATAGGCATCGCCCCAGTCGTGGCCGAAGGTGTCGTTGGTGCGTTTTAGATTGTCAAGGTCGATCATCAGAAGGGCAGCGTGACCGAGAACTTCCGAATGCTCAAAAAGAGCTTCACTTTCCCGCTGAAACGCGCGTCGATTGTAGAGACCGGTCAATGCATCGTAATCACGCTCGTGCTCTATGCGCTGCCGTTCCAGCATAACGGAGGTAAAATCTTCGACAAGTCCGATCTGCGCATAGCCCTCGCGGGAGGTCTCCATACGGATGTAGCGGATTGTTCCGTCAGAAAATGAAATTTCATACACCTTAGAATGCCCGACCCATACGGTATGAGAATGTGTCTGGTCAAATTCACGCAGCATCTGCTGGAAATACCGGGTGGAAAGCCCGGAGACATCTTCAGATGGAAGGTTGAGCATGGGAAAAAAGTTCTTTGTGACATAGACCGTGTTGAGATCAAAACGCATCTCATAGCCACCCAGTTCAATACTTGCCATTTCCATGATACGCAGGAATTTTGTGGAGGTTGTCAGAATATCCTGACTCAGCTGTGTAATTGCCTGCGAAAACTGATCGAGCTCGCGAATTCCCGTGCGGGAGAGAGTCGGCAGCTTTTCCCTGTTTTTTGTGCGACAGCCACCTCTGCGGAGAGCTGGGAAACAGGATGCGCCAGCAAACGGCTGGTGATCAGGCTGGAAACGAGTCCAACGAACAGAGTCAACACAATGGCGGTCATCAGAATACATAGCAGTTGCCTGGAAAAATGAAACAGGTTTGATGCTTGTACGGTACCGGCCAGTGCCCACTGTTCATCGGAAAATGGCGCATTCCTGCTGTAAAGCGTAAGCGGTGTGACGGAAACGTAATACGTGCTTCCGTCACTTCGCAGCCAGAAGGAACCGTCAGGATGTTCTTTAAGCTTAAATGCCTGCTTTTCCTCTTCAAAAAGCGTCATACCGTTTCCGGTAGAGCAGACAGCTGTGCGGCAGATGATCTGGGATGGGGGTTCGCTGTTCAGTGAAGCGGCAGACGCGGAAAAGAGAAGATACGTTCCATTGCTTTCGTTCTGCAGCTCGGAATAGGGAAGAAGCGACTGCAGATAGGAGACAAGCATCTCGATACCGACAACGCCGTAAATGGTACCGTCGGATGTGATAAGCGGAATTGTGTAGGCAATGGCAGGACGGTCATCCCCGGAAAGCGTGTAGGGCAAAATCGTCCAGCGACCGTAATTATCCGCGTCCAGCGCACCGTGATCTGCCCATGTGGCAAGAAAAACCGGTGTGAGGAAAGCACTTTCCGGCTTCTGCGTCAGGTCAAAGGAAGTTGTCCAGGATTTATCTGTAGAAATACCCATGGAACGGACAAGCGCTATGGGAGAGCGTTCCAGAAAAAGATCGTCGTTGGCTGCGGAAGCAGGGGAAGTGGGATCCAGATCCCGCAGATACATGCCCGGAATTGCGGAAACCGTACTTGATTTTGAGAACTCCTCCGTTGTAAAGGCAACGAAAACCCCGGTGACGGATTTACTGCGCAGTGTGGAAATCATAGTAGAACTGATTTCTTCCAGAAGAGGAAGCGCCTCGGCGGAACTGTCTCCAATCCTGGAAAGATCCAGCTTTTGGGCAGCGGAGAGTTCAGAAGCTTTTTCGTTGATACAAGAAGAAAGCCTGGAGAGATCCTGGTTGAAAAGCAGTATGCTTTCCAGATAATCGGCGCGGTTGCTGGTCTGCATGTCGAGAAGATCCATGGCGTTCTGATTCAGTCTTGTACTGACATTGCTAAGATACAGGGCAGAAACAAGAAGGACAATTTCAATGCCGAGTACGAGAAGCATGGCGAACAGGATCGTCCG
>ENA-OQOA01000045-OQOA01000045.1-human-gut-metagenome-genome-assembly--contig:-NODE-45-length-68741-cov-7.256813_pt1 | contig 68741 bp, 70 predicted proteins | sample MGYA00242633_ERZ504888 | MGnify/ENA primary metagenome ERZ504888 (study PRJEB26092, sample SAMD00036372) | human gut metagenome | host: Homo sapiens | study: EMG produced TPA metagenomics assembly of...
ATCAGAACTACTTGAAGCGGAAAGCCAGCGGAGCGCAGAAGCGATACGAGGACAAAATCAAGGGGAGAAAAAAGGCAGAAATCGAAGCCAAGAAAGCCGCCATTCGTGCGGAGGACATTGCAAAGGGAGTGTTCGTCCCTGTCAGCAGTTTACCGCAGAGAGAGCCGATGAAAGGAGTGCAATCAGCATGAATATCACTTACACACAGAACGGAGATTATCTTATCCCGAACATCGTTATCCGCAAGACAAAGCCCCTCGGACACTACGGCAGACTTCGCAAAGCGTATTTGGAAATGCACCGCCCGATACTGTTCAATGAGCTGGCGCTATCCGACAAGCTCTTTGAGCATTGCGCCGAGATTGACGAAGCGGCACGAAGCCGCATGGAACTGATCGTGCCAGAGCTGGCAAAGCAGTACGGCGTGACAGAGCAACTGAAAGCCGAAAACCAAATGGAATGGGTGCGGCAGATGAACGTTTGCAAGGCGCAGGCAGAGGAAGTTGTGAAAGCAGAGTTGATTTATAATTGAGCGAGGAAGTCCAGGCAGAAAACTGTTCGGACTTTTCTCATATGTTCCAAAATGACGGTAGAATTGTTCACAAGTTTTATGGTATAATTTATGCGAATAAAGAAAACGGAAAATTAGAATCTAACAAGAGAATGTGGTTGTATGAAAAAATCCATATTAGTATTTTGGGCAATCGTGTGTCTGTTACCTATTCAAAGGAGGTTTTAAGAATTTTAAATGAAACATATAAGAAATATATTGCTGTTGATTACGATTATTTTTGCTTTTGTTATGCAAGCTGAAGTATATCAAAATATGCTCTGGAACTTTAATGGTGCTTATTATTTATCGTCCAGATACACAACTACTAATGACGATATGGATTCATTTTTAGCCAATGCAGAAGATACAGCTGAGAAGCATGGTGTTCATATTTTTTCGACTTTTAATCAGAGAGTTTCTAATTATCAGACAAGACTTTATATTTATGGTGATGATACCGTTGTTCGGGATAGTCTTAAAAGCACAATGGATATTGAGGAAAAAACATATACGGCTTTGATAGGCGGAATCACCGTAATAGAATTTGAAGATTTTAGAGAAGCAAAAAACACAGGCAATGGACAGGAAATAATGGTCAGCTATATCGGTGACGATGATGACATTATTGCCACATATCAAGATTTGGCAAAAGAATATTCTATATCGCAGCCAGAGTTTTGGCAATCAACCGAAACTGATATGATGTTCATTGTTTGGGGCCTGGTTGCCATATTGATGATTGTACTTAATATGATTGAGGTGATACGCAGACAAAAGGAAGTAGTTGTACGAGCTTCTCTGGGCGAAAATGCTGCTGTGATTGCTCTAAAAGCTGTAGTGGCTGATATGATTTCATATGCTGCATTATTCGTCTTAGCAAAGTTGCTTGTTTCTCAATTTATATCGGGAGCGTATGAAGATCATCTCATTTTGGCAGTGTATTGTGCCGGAGCAGTTCTTTCCGTAATTCCTTATGCTGCTTTTGTCCGCTTTGATGTAAAAAAAGCCTTTGCCAATGCTTCAGATAAAAAAGGTATGTTTTATCTTCTGAACGGTCTTAAAGTATTTGCTACTGCTATGACGATTTTTACAATAACTACAAATCTCAGTAGCATTCAAGGTAATTTACTTACAAACACTACTCTTTTAGAAAATCATTATAATGATTACTATTTTGGAGTTATGCAGATTGAACCTCCTTTTGAAGAAAATGAGGAGGAATCCAAAGAGAGCGAATTTTGGAATGACCTTTACGAAAATGAATACAACACTATAAATCCGGTGGTCTGCATAGGCAGCCGGATAAGCGATACGGATAATTATATTTTTGTAAATCATAATGCCAGAGATATGCTGCAAGGGTTTTCTGATATGCTTACTGAAGATGATGAAAAAGAGGATATCGTGGTCTTCGTGCCAAAGGGAAAAAATGCGGAATCATACAAAGATATCGCAAAAGAGGAAATTGACTCTCTTACCCAAAATGCAGAAGAACTGCGTGTTGTTTATAAAGAATATTCTGGCAGAGAGCAATTTTATTATCTCAATTCGAACAGAGAAGAGGCTATTGACGGATTGTCAAGAGCAACAAATCCGATTGTTATTTATCAGGCAAATGAGGCTGTTGCTTTGAATGGAAGTTATATCGAAACAGGAACATATAATGGTGAGGTGATCTACGGATGCGATGAAAGCACAATTCGTAATGCTGCGAAAAAATATGCAGAACAGCTTGGTCCACACTATTTTATGCTGACGAATGTCGGGGAGGATTATACTTATAGTCATAGTTTCCTCGTGAAACTGATTGGCTTTATAAGCTCTCTTTGCGTATTAGTATTGCTGTTAGATATCGCTATCATCATATCTGAAGTGAAAATGGAATTTAGACTTAATGCGATGGAAATCTCCCTCAAAAAGGTTTTGGGCTATCGCTTTTATGAAAGGCACAAAAGATTTATTTCCGTTAATCTCTTAGAAAATATAGCCGTTGTGATATTGATTTGCATTGTTTCGCTTTTTATATCTAACGCAAGTGTCGGGATTGCTTTACTGGTTGGAGCATTGCTCACCATTATTGAAATGGCAATCATTTTCACAAATGTTATGTGGGTTGAAAAAACAAATATCTCAAAGTCCTTGAAAGGTGGATGTTTATGATTATAATTCGTGGCTTAAATAAAGCATTTGGAGAGAAAATAATTTTCTCCAACTTTAATTTGGAAATTCCGGATGGAAGTTTTGTAGTAATCAGCGGGGATAGCGGCAGTGGAAAAAGCACTTTGCTCAATATGATTGGTGGTATCGAAAAGCCGGATAGCGGCAGTATCATAATCGAAGGGCTGAATATTACCCGGCTTAAAAATAAAACAGTTTTTTGCGGATACAGTGGGGTTTCTTTTTCAGAATTTTGCACTGCTTGAAAATAAGACAGTTAAAGAAAATTTAAGTTTGATTAAAAAATCAAGCCGAACTAAAGTATCACTTAAAGAAGCTCTTAATCGTGTGGGGTTATCAAAGGAAGTTAACAAAAAGTTTATCAGCTTTCCGGTGGTGAACAACAGAGAGTTGCTTTAGCTCGTCTTATGATGAAAAAATGTTCTGTTGTTTTGGCAGATGAACCTACTGGCTCACTTGACAAGAAAATAGAGATATTGTTATGAGGTTATTGCACGAACTCAATGAAGAAGGTAAAACGGTTATCATTGTTACCCACGATCAGGGTATTATTGAAGATGAACCTTATGTTGTGAAAATCTGAGAGTACCTCTTAGAAATGTCTTGATCTACATTTTATGTAATTTGGGTCAGAAGAAAATCCCTTTAGGAACTAAAGGGCGCACTTCTATACTCTCCTATCGGGAGTATGTGCGTCCTGCGGAGCTTCATTCCCGGTCAGCAGAGAAAAACTGCTTGACCGAAAATGTTTCGTCACTTCGTTCCGTCAAGGGAGCTACACTCCCTTGCGACGCTTGTGCGTCTATCCCTTTCCTGAAAGGTCTGTGCCGCAACACTCGAAGCCACTTCTCCATCTGCTTCACCTCCCATTCCATCAAAAACGCCAACGCAAATCCAATGCCCCGCTGACTGATACAAGTGAGCTTCATTTTCATCCTGGCTTTCCGCATTGATACAGTTTCCAAGCAGATAGTTGTCTTCATTATTTTCTCTTACTTTCCCTTTATTACTGATTACGTAACCAATTATTTTTTGTTTTCTTCCACATTTCACCCCGAAAATTTCTTTAACCTTTCGTATCCTTGGAAACTCGGTGAAGCAAAATATTTCCAACCAGTAAAAATACTACAATGAATCCAAACAATACCTCCCATACGGTAAGCAGATGTTCCGGCGTAGAATCAAACCTGCTTTCAAACTCATGCGGCACGGTTGGTACGGTCATTTGAATTTTTAACGGAAGATCATTTAAATTGGCAATACTTCCAAGTGCCTCCATTCCCCAACGACTTATCATGACGTAGGAAATGTAATCTGCCATTCCTTCCATTGCGAAAAGAATTCCTGAAAAGATCAATTGCACGATCAAAATATATGGAGCCAGCACGTTCGCTGCCTCTTCTTTTTTCACAAGGCAGGAGATCATAATTCCCATTGCATCCGCGGCATACATTAACAAAAAATGCTAATATAGAATTCCACCATGGGATAATTGGTCAGAATTCCTGTTTCCGGCAACTCATTCCCATATACTATCGCTACACCCACATAGCTTAATGTTAAAATCGCACTTTGAATAATACATAATACAAACTGCACAAAAGCCCGCGAAGCTGTATAACATCTTATTCTGGCTCCTGCAATATAGTTTCTTTTAATATTTTTTCTATCTTTTACAATAGTCTGAATCGAATTGAATAAACCTCCCCAGATTGCAGCACTTACAATAACAAAACTTCCTGACTTTGTTCCATCATAATGAACAAACATATTTTCTCCGGCAATCCAGATTACAATTGCTGCTGCCAGAACAGGAAACATAAGGGATATCAACAAATCTTTCTTTTTTCCCATAATGACCTGCACATATTCCGTCATGAAAATTTTAAATTCTTTAAATGCGCCGATTCTCTTTGGCTTTTTTTCTAAATTATCATTCATTTGTCCCATCCCCCTTAAAAATGTATTTTCCCGGATTTTTTTCCATAATATCGTAGACATCCTTGATTTCATCCGTTTCAAAATACTTTCTGGCTTCCTGTGGCGTTCCCATAAAAGCTAATCTTCCTACATTATCTACTTTATTCAGCACAAGCATTTGATCAAAAAGATCTATTTCCGAGACATCATGAATAATTGTCAGAATGCTTTTCTCTTCGTTATGTGCCAAATTTCTTAATGTTTCGTATAATTTTTTCTTGTTTCCCGGATCCAGTCCTGCATCTGGTTCATCTAAACACAAAAGCTGTCGGTCTGCCACAAGTTCTATTCCGATATTAACTCTTCTTCTTTCGCCCCCACTACACTTTGCAATTTGATTCTTTCGGACATTTTCTATTCCCAGTTGCTTTAATGTCATGTTAACGCGGTCTGCAATTTCTTTTTTTGAAGTATCTCTCGGTAATTTCATCCCCGCCGCATTTGTAAGTTCCTGCTCGACTGTTAATTCTTCATGAAAAGCATCCCCTTGTTGAACGTTGCCGATCAGATACTTCATACGATTAAAGTCTTTTATTAAATCCACGCCTTTATACTTGATATTTCCCTCAATCCCATTTGCCAGTAATGTTTATTTGTTATGTTTCTTTCCTGTTTGTTATACAATCATTATATTCCTTCAAATAGACCGCTTTTCATTTCAAGTTACCATCCAAAAACATCTCTTTCACCGTCTTACACTTGAAACTACTTTATTCCTCTTCCGGCAATTCATTTAGAAAAAATTCAACTCCTTCAAATTCAAGCGATAATAGAATTTTTCTCACATACAAACATAAATCATTCGTTCCATCGCAATGTATTTGATCTTCAAGTTTAGCATTCTCCAGCGCATAAATAATGGCATTTTCAAATGGCGTTTTGGCACACAATTTTTCCATTTGCGCCAACTCCAGCATTTCGTTAATCTGATCCACATCCAGGTTTAAATGAATTCCCAATGATATAATTTTATTTCTCTGCGGATACCACTTTTTCTGTGATATTTCGGAAACGCACTGTCGAAGAGATGAGCTCCATTGCTGAGAACTTGCCAGAAGAGAAACATTATCCTCTTCATCTGGCAGAAGATTTTTTTGTATACAATCTTCAATATAACGATATAATCTATAATATTTTTGTTTATACATTTGTGCGTGTTCTTTCACAAAAGAGACCATTTCCTGCAAGGATCTCAGATTCGTTATATCCAGTTCAAGTGCTGAAGTTGTATATTCTTTTCCCTCTGACCTTGGAACATCGTCAAAAATTTCATTTTTTATCATATTAATTACTTTCTCACAGGCCTGATAACTATGTTCGATACAATCCGATGACAATACAAAAATACAGACCGAATCTTCCAGGTATTTCGGATATAATTTATTTACGCAACCATAGCGCTGTAAAAAATAATTCATCTGTTTCAAATTGTAATGAGCTGCAAATCCTATTTTAATATAGGTTTCTCTGCTCTTTGGTACGGAACCTTTCAGCCATTTTTGAACAGACTGCCTGCTTACCCCGCACAATTCAGCCATTTTGCTTGCTGATAGTCCTCTTTCTTTCATTATGTCATTTATAATGTACGTCCAATTTTGTTTCTGGTCGGCAAGGCTTTCTAAAATATTTCTGTATTCCTCAAGATTTTCACTTCTGGACACAAAATCGTATAAGGCTCCTGTTGAATAGCTGTCACATATCTTTTCCATATTTTCCCCCTATGCCACAGAATCTTCCCTATGTAAAAAATGCTCCTGCACAATCACATGCAGGAGCATTAGTCTCAAAAACACAACCCCGAATCTAATCCGTTCTACATCAATTTCCTCTGGCATCCCGCTCTGCCTGCAGATTTTCAACATTTCTCATTTCTATATCATTGAACACGCTGGAAGAAAAATCTTCTGGCTTTACCGTTTCTTTATACCAGTCATATTGCTCATAATAGGTTCTCAAACTTTCATCTTTAAAAATATATCCGTGTCTTGCGTAAATTTCATTAACCGCATATCTCAGATCCTGGTCAGACAATTTCTTAATGTCCTCAGAATTTATTTCTGTTTCAGAACTGTCTGGAAAAATCATGCCATCTTCTGACTCTTGTGCACTCTTATTCTTGCTTTCCTGTTCTGTATTTGTACTTTCTGTCGTATTTGCAAGTTTTTCATCTACATTATCTTCGTGGTTATACGATTCCAGCTTAGCAGTCACAGCAGATTTATACAGCGCATCTAATGTTTCATACCCGTCATAATACCACCAGGCATCAGCATAACTTCCATTTCTGGAAAGTTCAACCTCTACACTGTGCCCTGGTGTATCATAATTCGTTACATCAACACTTGTAACACCTGTCTCATCTACCACCAGATCATAATAGCTGACATACCAATAGATATCGCTGACCTTATCATAGTTTTTACCATCCTCTGAATACGTGTCTTTTATCTGAGCCTTATAAACAAGATAAAGAATATTGTTACTTCCCCAATAATCCTCATTACTCTTCTTGCTTGTAAGCAGATAATTTCCAAGATAAGAAAGGCTCACTAAAGTTTCATCTTCCGACCAACTTCTTGCCATGTCTGAATGATAAACATCTTCTGCCTGTGACTGCATTTCTTTCAGACTGCTGTCTGATATTTCTGAAATAGATTTCACATAACTTTTCAGACCACTGACAGTATATATTTTGTTAGTTCTGATGGCACCATTCCATAATTTTTGAATACAATATGCTGTTGGATCATCGGCATCTAAATACGCTGTCACCGTCACTTTATCTCCATTTGATAAGCCATCCGTGTTGTCTAATATATAGTTGAACTCCTGCGCTGCACTTTGTGCTGCTTTTCCTTCAATACTTGCATATCCATTCGGTGCAATACCATCAAATTTCACTTCTATTCCATCAAATGGATCAAATGTCTGAGCTTCTTCCAGATTTTTTGCTTTTACCTCAATATCCTGATATTTCAATTTAAATCCATACATGGAGCTTGCCCTTTCTTTATTGCAGCTCCATGTATACGTAATAACATCTCCATTGCTGATTCCGCTGTCCTTACTTAAGGTTCCACTGACACATGTTGACCAGAATTGTTCTGTTGCAGAACTATAAGTGCTTTCTATATGCTTTTTGCTAATTACTTTTCGTAATTTTTTCTCATATTTTTTTGAAATTTTTCACTATCAAATACTGCGGAAGCCTGTCCGACTGTATCATATCCCTCAATGGAAACAGTCATATAATTATTTAAATTAATTGTTGGCTTTCTTGTTACCATTATTCCAGAAATCACAACACAGAGTAACAGTATAATGCCCGCTGCTGCACCTATAATTTTATCTCTTTTTTTCAGTTCTACTTTCTTCTTCGATATTGTAGAAACTTGTTCTACCGCCTGTTGTATTATTTTCTGTGGATGTATTTTCTTCTGTAGTACGTTTTCCCTTACACTGTTTCCACATTCCGGACAAAACACACTGTCTTCCGGAATCTCACTTCCACATTTAGGGCACCGTATTTTCTTTTCATTTTCTTCTGTTTTTTCTTCAGTTGTTTGTTCTGCTCCACATTCCGGACAAAACACACTGTCATTCGGTATTTCTTTTCCACATCTTGAGCAACGCATTTTTTTCCTCCCTCATATTGTAAATTTATTCTTTAAAAAATTCATCTACTCCATTTGCAATACCCTGTACCATTTTCTCCTGGTATTCGTCAGTTTCCATCGCCAGATCTTCTGTCGGATTCGTCATATAACCCATTTCTACAATAGTGGCGGGAACTGTACACCAATTAATGCCGCTCATTGTGTCGGTTTCCCATACATATTGTTTTTGACACCCTGTCGCAGCGCAAAGGGAATCTAAAATATTTTCTGATAATTTTTTACTTACCTCCGCCATTTCTCCATTATATGGATTAGCGCTCGTCTGACACATAGTCATTGCACCATTTACAGAAGCATCTGTAGATCCATTCGCATGTATCCTTATGAATGCATCTGCATTTGCATTATTTGCAATCTGCGCTCTTTCGCTATTACTAATATCGACATCATTTGTTGTACGAGTCATGATAACCCGATATCCGCGCTTTTTTAACTCTTCTTCCAATTTTAATGATACATTTAATGTTAATTCATATTCTGGAACCTCACTAGTTGTGCCTGATGTTCCAGACGCAACCTTGGCTTTTGTCTCTGCTGCCCCCGGACCTATCGGCTCCTGTTCACTGTTTCCATGCGCCTGATGCCCAGCATCAATTACTATTAAGTGTTCATTTTCTATTTTTTTCTCTGTGCTAAGATATTCGCTCCGAATATACCCCGTTTCTCCGTTATATAAAACTTGCGACCACTCTCCTCTATTTTCCATAACTTCAACCGATTCACCGATATCCAGAATTTCTATAACTTCAGCTTCTCTCCTGGGTTCCCTTCTAAGCTCTGCTTGTTTTACCGTATACATGATAACTGTTTCATGCGTTTCCTGTTCACTTTCGGAAATATTTTCTTGTTGCTCTTCCATTACAGTTGGTGTAATTTCTACATTCGGTGTAATTCGTTTTTCTTCTTCCAACTGTTCTTCATTTTTTCTCCCGGAATTTTTATCTAAATTAGTTTCTAGTTCTGAATTTTCATTCGCAATACTCCCATTATTTGTTCCTGCATCAGTTCCATTTCCGCATGCGCCGAACATAAGCAGCATACTCATACTTAGCAGAATGGTCGAAATTCCTTTGATTTTCAATCTTTTTCCCTCTTGTTTTTTCATTTTTTATCATATCATTCATTCTTCTCTATTTAATCTATAACTCTTTTTCATTTTCTACGCATGCTATTCTTTTTCCATGGAATCTCTTCTAATCGAATCTCTTTTCCAGACTCTGATCTATAAAATTTGCATTTCCCTTTTTCTGCATCTGCAAGGCTGCATTTTTTTACTGAGACAATATAATTGTCTAATTCAATATAATCGCCTGCTTTATTATGCACTTTATATAGTCTTATGCCACCAAATTCCTGATAATTTGCAATGTAATGATGATTTGGATTGTCATCTTTTTCTCTTGGGCTTCTATTATCTTTGTGTACTGTATTTTCTTTTTTACGCAAACTCTCTTTTTTCTCCTGCCGCTTAGCCGAAACTATTGCTGTGTCTACTTTTTTTATGTCTGATGCCGAATTTTCTCCATCGGAAATATTTTTACCGCCTTCTAAAAGTCCACGTCCTAAAAGCAAGAAGAATCCCGTAAACATCGCAATTCCTAAGAGCACAGCAACCACAGCAATAATATTCTCCAAAGCCCAAATCGTTGCTGGAACAAGAACCTTGGCAAGTATTAGTGCTACTACAGTGTGTTTCATATTTTCCCTACATTCTTCTGTAAGCAGCAGAAGAATGCTCATTATAAGAACTGATGCTATCAGAATAATGTTATAGACAATCCCAACTGCTTTTATTTTCATAATCCATTCTCCAAAATAACTTATCATCTCAGATATGGCTTGGTGACTGATTACAATCCTTCCACACGCTATCCAGAATGTAATAAACGCAGCCATGATTTCTAATACAAAACATATACCAGAAACACAAAGTAATACTTTTATCATTTTTTCATTATTCTCAAAGCATTGGAAAAACACGATTCCAAACTCTATTAAAACTAATATCCCTATAAAATCGCCAATAATTCCCCCGGTAATCCATCCGGCTGTTCCAACACTAAATATGGAATCATTCATGAATCCATACTCACTTATCCTTGCAATTTGTTCCGTATATCCGCCTGTCACCAGATAAGCTATATATGCAACAATGCCTGTTATTATGGCAATTATCTTAATTGCAAGTGGAATTAAACACGTCAGACTTTCTACTGGTGCATCCTTAAAATTCACAAGTGCATCTTTTCCATCTGCTACTCGCTCCGAAACATAATCTGTTATAGTTGCTATCATACCACTCAATATCTTTTTCCTCCCTCTACATCATTTCTTTTGCGTTCTATTTCATTCCCCCTCCTTTTTATTCTGTTTTTCTTTTAGTGTAATACATCCTTTCTTTATTTGCAATACATTTTGTCATATGTTTTGCAATGCATATTTTATTTAGTACCTGCAATACAATAGAAGTATCTGGTTTTTCCAGTTTCCTAACAGCAGAGAACATCCATCAAAAAAACACATACCTTATAAACTATTTCAAAACATTTTTCTTAAATCCCATTTGTCGAACATACATTCCGACAAGATATAAACCATTCTAATTTGGTTTGAAACAGTTATATTTTTAATCTTTTAATCTATACACTCTACACACAAACAGCAGAACGGAGTTGCTATGACATTTCAATTAAAAGCCAACCGAAAAGAAACGGAAAACAAAACCATCCGTTTCCCGATTCATCTGATCAACCAGATTGATCACGCAATTTCTTCTTCCGAGGAAGATATCACCTTTTCCAGTTTCGTGATTCAGGCCTGTGAATACGCACTGGAACATATGGATGATCCTTCTTCCACCGAAAAAGAACTTTGATTTTGCCCCGATATTTCTGTCCCTGACAATTTATCGTTCCGGGCATGTACTTTTATGATCCATGTATCTGTTTTGCGGCTGTTCTCTGCATGATTCATGTTACCATTTGTTTCTTATCTTTGTGGACAAATCTTTGTCTCATGCCTGCAAGGCCTCATCACTTGTGGCTCCTACAGATGCAGGACAACAAAAATGGGAATGTTAAGATATGTGGCTGCCGCGCAAACTGCGGCGTATTTAAAAGCCTCACATCTTACATTCCCAGATATTTTTAATTTTCATAGCTGAATCTATCTATATTTTTCTTACATTCATAGCTGATTTTCAAGCTTTTCTAATTTCTCCTAGTCTCTTTAGATCTCTTCCGATCCCTTCTCATCTTTTGCCCTTCCCATCCTTCTCACTTCATATGTTCCAAATCTTTTCACATCCGCTCCAACGCTCTCTGGAACACCCGATAATTTTCATCATCCCGCGGCGAACAGTACACGGCAAACTCAATCGTCTGAAACTGATACCGGTATTCCTCCACCACAGTCTTCATCGCTGCCGCAACGACTCCCGGCGGATTACAGAATGCTCCACAGCCAAAAGCTCCGAGGATTACGACTTCATTCCCTTCTGCAGCCGCGATATCCAGCACTTTCCGCATTCTTTTTTCATGCAGTCGTTTCAGCTCTGCCTGACTGATCCGCACTGGTTTGTCACCATCCCCGGAGTTCATTCCATTGCTTGGACGAGTCCGAAGGTTCGGCGCTGCGCATGTCAGAACATTTACCGTGTACCACTTCTCTTCCGGTAGAAGTCTCGGATACGCCGTATCCGTTTTAAATACTACAACCTCCGGCGTATAAATACAGTCATCATTGTGTAATGGGTTGCGTTCTTTTCTGTGCGGCGCATAGAACTTGTCCCACATCGTTTTTCTGTCAGATTTTCATGCAGCGTGGAACAACGGCAGATGGCCTCCTCCTGTGCCGATGAGCCTTTTGCTACGCCGCCACCAGGATTTGATGCGGATGCAAAATTCAGCACGCAGACTTGTCTGTCTGCATAGTCTGCGGCTGCCTCCAGCGTTCTCTTTTTACTCACGATCACCTGTGCCGGTTTCTCATATCGTTTTTCCGGAATCACATTTTCTGCCAGTGCTTTCCAAACTGCTGTTTTTCTCTCCGGATAAAATTTTTGTCCAGCGTTCGACTTTTGAATTGCTTCTTTTAGCTTTGCATGTTTGCCGCAAAGCTGTTTCGTATTCTCAAAAACGTCTATATTTTCCTGTCTTCCCATAATTTCAATCTCTTTCCACCCTCACGCAGCATTTTTTTATCTGAAACGCAATTCCATATTTCCATATCTTTTCAATGCCATCCTGTCTCAGCTTCTGCGTATAATCTTTCTCGCAGATCTGTTTTATTGCTACAAAACTGCTCTACCATCTTTCCGCACATCATTTCGAAACAGCGTTAGAATGCGTTCTGTCACGATATTTTTAATTTCCTGGTTAGGAATCGCCAGACAATAACGTCCATCAACTTCTTTTCCTTTCTGTGTAAGATAACCAGTCATAAAAAGTGTGCTCCACAAATGGTCCATGGTAGAGTACAGATCGTCATACGTAACTGTCTCATCTATTTTTTTCACAACAGTCTCTCCATTGACGAGCCACCCCAGTTCTGCTTTTGTGAGCATATCCGGCTGCTGAACGCTGTCAATAAACCGATTCATCACATTGTTTCCACTGGTATTCATCCAGTAATTTTCCGGGGCCGCATTCGGATATTTCACATGATCACTGCAGTAATTAACGACATCCCATGGACAGTAGACTTCTGTATTTCCAAAACGGTATCCATCGTACCATTCTTTTACTTCTTCATATTTATCAATCAGCTCATAATATTGCAACATTTCTCTGACTTCTGCATCGGTAAATCCAAACGTCTCATCAAATTCCATATTGGTAATGGAATATACTTTAAAATTATTTAAGCCTGTAAAAATGCTTTCCTTGGCAATCCGAAGACAGCCCGTCAGTACAGCAAACGCAAGGCTCCGGTTTGTCTTCAGAACGTTTCCAAAAAGATTCCGAAGAAGCAGAACCATTTCATGATAGTAACCGTTTCATGTGCTTTTTCCAGTGGAACATCGTATTCATCGATCAGTACAATAACCTTCTGTCCATAATGAATTTCCAGTAATTCTGTCATTTCCTGAAGACTGCTGGTAATCGTGTCTTCTGCCATATTTCTATTTAAAAGCTCGCGATAGAGATCTTTATCAATACTTGTTAATTTTGTACTTTCCAAAAGGAACTGAAATCTTCTGGCTTCCCGATTCATGGTTTTTACGATCTGTGCACGCGCCTGCGCATAGGAATCGGCATCAATTCCTTTCAGGCTGATGGATATTACCGGATACTGACCCAGATATTGTTCACATAATTCCGCGTTTTTTGAAATATATAAATTTTCAAAGAGACTTGCATCTGCCCCTGCTTCAAAAAAGCACTGCATCATGCTCATATTCAATGATTTTCCGAAACGACGCGGGCGGGTAAATAAAGTAACTTCGCTGCCATTTTCCAGAACCTGCTCTATCACTGCTGTTTTATCCACGTAGTAATAGTTGTTCGTGCGGATCTTCTGAAAATCATCAATTCCTGTTGGCAGTTTTGCTTTCCGTATCTGCTTTCTGTTTTCCATTCTTTTTCCATCCATTCTGCTGCTGAAACGACAGGATTCTGCTCCCATTCTGCTCATTCTTCCGTCCAGAAGTCCTCCTGCTGAGTCTCCGTTTTTCTTATAGTATAGGCAAAGATCCAGATAAAATCAATCCGTGATTTTCCACCGCTATTTCCTGTAATACCCTTTCTTCCACCGTTTCAGCTCTTCCTCATCCATACCCACTTCTTTTTCCTGATAGAATCTATAGTCACAGACATCCCATCTTTCATAGCAATTTTTATACTGCATGGATTTCCCACCGCTCAGAATAGAATTTCTTACTCTTCTATTTGCAAGTTTTTTTGAGGCTTTTTTTGATCTATTGCCATCTTTGCATACGGGATGTTTTTTATAACTTCTGCTCATTCTGTCCCTTCCCGAATTATTTCCACTACACCATTACACGATCCTGGCTGTTCAAGTTCTGGCTAGGCAAAACCAAATACCAGATTGTATGAAAAAAGTTTGTCACAGCCTGTATGTTCCATTTTACAGAAAGTGCAAGCCATGAAACGTCAACGGACAAGTTTCAGATTTATTTTTACTCCTGCTCCAGCTCCACAATTTCCTCGTACAGGCAGAAAAACTGTCCTTCCACATCGGTGTCTTCATGAAAATGACCAAAGTACCATGCCGTAAATTCTGTCTCATCTTCCACACGCTGCAGGAACTGGCGTAATTCTACTTCATCGTCAGAAAGTTCTCCATATCCGATCGCCGCTGCTACCTCTCTTGGTGCTGTATGGGACAGGATATAGTCCACCTGGAAATCCGCTTTTTCAAGATTTTTCCATCCCTCTTCATACTCTTCTTTCGAAGGAATTTCTTCCGGGAACCAGGTGATTCCCTCGGTGCGGTACATTTTGTCCACACTGTAGGCGCCGCCAAAGGTGAAAAATTTCTTTCCATCAATCTCGAAAACCTGTCCCCGCATCAGATGGATGATATTACTCTCAATAAAATGTACTTTTCCGCCATTCCAGATTTCTACCGCGTAGGAATTGAGCTGTTCGAAATTTTCGTGGTTTCCGTCAACGAACAAAACGGTCACAGGCAGGTTTCGCAGAATATCCCTCGTTTTTGCTTCATCACTTGCCATGAAACCACAGACACCGACATCTCCGCAGATGATCAGATAGTCATCCCTGCTGAATTCTTCTTCACGTCCTTTGAAGAAATATACTACTTTTCTAAGATCGAAAGTTCCATGGGTGTCCCCAGTAATATAAATACTCATCGTTTGTTTCTCCTTTCGTCACGCATAAAAAGTTTCCTTCGTTTCCAGGCATAAACATCCCAGCCGTCCATGCTCAAATCCACATCCGCAGTCGCACAGATAGACATTTCCCTTTTTGTTTTTCCAGATCCTGCCGTCCTCGGTATTCCGGTGGCCACATATGGATATATAACCACTTACGCCCTCGTGCAGGAATACTTTATACCACAGATCGCCCATCAGATGGTATTGGTCCAGTTTCCATTTGCCCGGCTCGGCTGTACAGGCATGTGCCAGCAGATACGGCTGTCCATCCACTTCAATTTCCAGCTGTACGGGCCACGAAAGAATACGTTCTGCCATCTGCTTCAGATCGACCTCCGTCAGTCGTTCCCGAAGCATCTGAAAAGAATTGTACGGATATGGCTGCAAAAGTGCACGGTCCTTCTCCTCCCTGCTATAGTACCGGAAAATATAGTTGGCCAGCCAGTGATCGTGGTTTCCACGAATTACCGTGCATTGTTCTCCCAGCCTCAGCATCTGGAAGTATACACCCACAGGGTCCGCATGATCCTCGCACCGGTCAAACAGATCACCCAGCAGATACAGATGATCCTTCTCTGTGAGATTGATTTTCTGCAGAAGCTCCGTAAACCGCCTGTTGTCATTATGAATATCCGTGATAATATAATGCATTCCGCTTCTCCCCTTTTTCTTTCCACATCTGATACTCTACAATATTTTTTTATTCTGGTTTCTCTTCTTCCCGTCCTTCTATTCTTCCTGATCCGAACTGTAAAATTCTTCTCCCGTCTCCAGGCAGATTGCAGCCAGCCGCCCGTCTGGAAAACAGGCTCCGCAGTCGATGGCGATGTGATGATTTGTCCGATAAATATATCCCGGATTTTCATTTTCATCGATTGTCTGTGTCGGGGTATGACCCGTCACCAAGTACGTATCATCAAAATATTTTCTTCTGTAATTCGGCCTGTCCCAGACAAGATCCCTTAAGGAATATTCGTTCATCTCTTTTTCCGGTGAAAAATGGTCCAGACCGCCATGCACCAGAAGATATCGTTTTCCCTTAATAACAACTTCTTCATGCAGTTCAAAATCCTCCAGAAATGCCATGACTTCCTGCCGCATCTCCGGATCTAGTGCACGGAATTCCCGTATCGTGGAATCGCCGCCGTTGTACAACCAGACCAGCAGATCCTCTGCCGTTTCTTCATCAAGTTCATCGATCGCACGGTTCGTGATCTCCTGGCATAAAAACTGCAGACATTTCAGTGCCATCACCTCATGGTTTCCGACGAGGCAGATGGCGTTTGGCATTTCCATCAGTTTTAATACCGTTTTGATCGGATGCTTCCCACGATCCAGAACATCCCCCAGTACATACAGCGTGTCATTTTCTTCCAGTTCGATTTCTTCGAGCAGTTCCATGAATTTTTCGTATTCTCCGTGAATATCCGAAATAACATAAGTTGCCATTTTCTTCCTCCCGTTGCGCATCTCCAAAAACTCTTCCATTGGCTGCTATTTTTTTCGAACACACTCTCCCTCCATATGACATTTTTTCATAGTAATCTGCCGCTTCCACCGGACAGTATGTTTCTCATCTTACCACATCTTTCTTTCTGGTGGTGTCAGGGTTTTGTCCATTTCTGCAAATAACCTCTATTACTGCCAAGCACAACGCTTCCCTAAAAATCATTTACTCCTGAATTCTTTCCCTTAGCGTGTGTTTTAAAAAGACTCTGGCAAGCAGATGGCTCTGACCATCTGATATTTGATTTTTTTCATTATACTCCCTGGTTTAATCTTTCTACAAGTAAACTACTGGTTTAATTTTATTCCGCATATGGTCATTGTCTCAAGATGAGTCTAAGCATGTTGCAGACGACTTTTCCAAGCGATGCATCATCGATACCAAACGGAAAATCATATTCGATATTCACATCCTGCTCTTCGTCCAATGTGAATTTCACAAATCGGTATCTTTTGTTGCATTTTCTGATTGCCTTCATCATCTCGCCAATTTTATCATCTGTCACATGATGTACTATGCTAAACAAACGAAGTGCAACACAGTGTCCTGGGCATAAAAAAGGATCCTCCATCAGAAGAATCCTTTTTTACGCTAGATGTTCTGTTATTTAGGATTATTTTCTATCCTGTTCGTGAAATGCTTTTCTTAATTCGAAATAGTCATTTCCAAAATACTTTATCGTCAAACCTTTTTACAGATTTCAGGAAATCACAGTATCTTTCTTCCAGATCCGTTCTTCATTGTAAACAATGTTTCCTTTATCCGGTCCCGGCACATGCGCTATTTTTCCTTTTGCGCCCTGGAATTCAAACGGAAGGCCTTCTGCCTTTCCAGTTTTGATTTCTTCGCAGACGTTACATACATCTTCCAGAATGCCGATATATCCGTTGCCATCCCCGTGGGAAAGCAGAACTTTCGTATACTTTCCTTTTAAGGTTTCGGCTACATGCTGCAGGGTCTCTTCGTATGCCTCAATGCTTGTAGAATATTCCTGGAATAAAAAGGTAAAGGTATTGCATGCATCCCCGGTCAGAAGATACGTCTCTCCCTGTTCCTCTCAGATCAGGAAAATCATGCTGCCAAGCGTGTGTCCCGGGCAGGCATACGTCTGAACGGTGACTCCGCCAAGCGCAAAGGTATCGCCCTCCTGCAGATTGCGGAACGTCTCAAACTTTGCGGATGGAATATAGTCCTCTTCTTCCACATACGTTCCATGGCCTTCAAACTCTTCTACACCAAGCCCGCCTTTTCGGAATGCATCTGCGAAATGCTGTACATAAATGTAACGGTCTTTTTCACTTAAATATACCGGGATACCTGCCTTTACAAACTCTTCAGAACCATTCGCATGATCCACATGACCGTGGGTCAGCAGTACTTCCAGCGGATTGGTATTGTTGTGGGCGGCCAGAATTTCATCGACTGCCCCCTTCAGACTTCCAAATCCACTTCCTGTATCAATCAGAACATTTTTTTTCGTTCCCTCAATCAGATACATCAGCTCTGTTCCAAAGGCGTAAATTCTGGTAATGTGTTCATCTACTGTTTCTGTTGGAAATTTTAACATAACGATTTCCTCCTTAAGCTTTCGTGCTTTTTGAAACGTGCTTACAATATTTTGGGGGAATGTATCTTAAAATATATTTTGAAAGCATTCCGTTGTCATTGTTTTCACATCGTTTCAGATTGACTTTATTATAGAAGATCGTCGTTTTCTTTTCTCACATTTTCATGCTCACCCTATCTTAAAATAATTCATTTTGATTTTCTATTGCACTTTTTTTCTCTTTTTTATATCATATAATCATGATTTATTTATCATGTATTTTTGACTTTCGACATATGCAAACCGTTTCCAAGGAGGAACCTTTCATGAACCCGATGCACACCATTCGTTTCGAAACGGACTGTCCCGGCGATACCATCCATCTTCATGACGAAATGGAACTTTTATACACCCTGCAAGGACGATGTGCCGTTTTTGCTGACGGCAAAAATTTTGTCCTGGGCAAAGAAGATTTTGCCGTTTTTAATCCTTTTTCTTCTCATCAGCTTTATCGTGAGGAAGGTGCCCATACGCTTTCTCTTTACATTCCTATCCAGCTGCTTAACCAGGCAGAGATCGGAACCATTTACTGTATTTCCCCGCTCCAGCCGGAAAAACAGGCCAGCCTTGCACTGCTCCGTGTCCGTCTTGCAGAATTATTTCGCGATTATATAGAAAATGCTGATTCGCGCCGCCTGAATCTTTTTGCAGAACTTTTGGAACTTCTCAGCATTTTGCAGCAGGATTTTCCCCGGTTTTTTCGCAGGAAACATCCACCTCCCGAACCCCGAAAAATCCGGAACGCCGTCAGAACATTCTTCGTTATCTCTGGGAACATTACCAGGAACCCATTACTTTAAAAAGCACTGCTGCACATTTTTACCTTTCCGACGGTCACTTTTCCCGGCTTTTTCAGGAACTGACCGGCAGATCTTTTTCCGATTACCTGCGCAGTGTACGCCTCTCCCATGCCCGGAGACTGCTGCTTTCCGGTGAGACCTCTGTCACTGAGACCGCACTTTCCTGCGGATTTGGAAATGTGAATACCTTTATCGATGCCTTCCGCAGAGAATATGGCCTGACCCCGGGGCAGTTTCAGCCCGCTCGCAGACAGAAGCATCTTCTCTTTCTTCTGACAAAACAGGTTCCATGTCCTTTTCGGTCTCTTCCCGTTCGTCCGTTTTGGACGATGCCACTCCTGACGTTTCCGACGTTTCCATGTCTGGAAATTCTTCGGTTTTTTCAGGTCCTTGCACAAATTCCCGTGCCGTTTCTTATATGAGCCTGCTGCGTCACCGGACTTCCGAAGCCAAAACAAATCTCCTGCGTCTCTCCGGTTCCGATACGATTCAGGCAGATTTTACAGCCAAAAGCTCTCCTCTTCATCCAGTCTGGAACCGTATGATCGGTGCAGGTTATGCGCGCGATCTTCTGCTTGCCATTGTACAGGATTCCATCCGGCGGAGTGTAAAAGAAATTGCTTTCCAGGGATTCTTGCTCCACGGTATTTTTCAGGATGAAATCGGTGTCTGCCGCCGAAATGCAGACGGCACCCTCCGTTTAAATTTCGTATATCTCGATCTGGTTTTAAATTTGTTGGTAGAAGAACTGCACACCATCCCCTGGCTGTTTCTGGATTACACACCATCCTGCCTTGCTCCGTCCTCTTCTCTGCGGCAGTTCGGTGATCACATTATGAATCTGCCTGTCTCCCTTTCGGAATGGACCTGGCTTATTACCGAAACTTTGCGGCATATGGTGTCCGTCTACGGCTATCCGCAGGTTTCTTCCTGGAAATTCTCGATGGAACAGGCCATGCAGGTTTCTGTCGGCAACTGCACAATGGAAGAATATAAGCCCTTCTATCTTGCAACCTTCCAGGCCATCCGATCCGTACTCCCGGATGCAGAAATTTTTGGTTTCGGACTCGATACCGGATATGCGGCGCTCGAAGGAAACACCGAGCTGGAAGAGCTTCTTCTGTTTGCCCGTGAAAATCATTGTCTTCCGGATTTTCTCAGCTTCCAGTGTTTTTCTGTGATTATTCTAATTTCGTGGATATCGCTGTCGACATCAATGAAACTATGGATGAAGTTTACCCGCTTTCTGAAAACGAAAATATCCTTTCGGACGAACTGTTTCAGATCCGGCAGCTCCTGAAGCAGCATCAGATCTTGCTTCCTATCGGCATCATTGTTTCCAATCCCGGCATGTGGGGACGTACTCCCGGCAACGATACCTGCTTTCTTGCTGCCGCTATCGTAAAAAATGCCGTGCAGAATCGAAATCAGCTCGTTGTATTTGCTCCCAGCGGCCTGACCGATTATCCTCAGACACTGCTTCCAACCAACACCATGTATCATGGCGGTTCCGGCCTGATCACCTTCAATGGAATTCCAAAAGCCGCCTATTCCGCCCTGATGATGCTAAGCTCCCTTTCCGGCGATGTCATCTCCGAAGGTGATGGTTATCTCCTGACCCGTGCAAAAAATGGTGATGCATTTGATCTTCTTCTTTACCATTATTGCCCTTACAACCTCACCTGTCATCGCACCACGGTCCTGAACCCATCGGAAGAGCGAAACTATGACCGCTACTACGAATTTGAAGACAATGGTGCAAAATCCGTTCATGTATTCTTAAAAGGACTCCCCGTCCGACCCTGCCATCTGGAAACCCACTACGTCAACCGCGACCACGGCAGCAGCTACGATGTCTGGATAAAAATGGGAGCCCCCGTCCACCCAGATCAGGCACTGTTACATTACCTTGAATACCGCTCCGTTTTCGAAGTTACAACCGACACCACCATGCCCTCCCCTGACGGAGAACTCACACTCTCCTATCTGCTGGAACCGCATGAGGTGCGGGTTGTCCATGGAGTGTTTGAATAAGACGGACTAAAACGGAAGCCCCGGAAACAGGCCGGTTCGCTCCAACGGGTCTTGCATCCTGCCCCTTCTGCATCTGATTTTGGCTTGATTTTTCTTAAAATTCAGACATCCAGACTGCGAAAAGCTCCTGGCACGCTCCCTTCCCTCCCCAAAAAACAGGCGCAAAACTCCACCCGCCCCACAGCACACGTTCCCCGGACAGGCACATTTGCAGAAAAGCTAAGGATCTTAGAAAAACTGGATTTTGCGTTGAAGCCGGAAGAGGCACTGTCTGAGCGACAGCGAGTTTGCCTCTTCCGGCTTCGTTTTTAGCAAAATTCAATTTTTCTTAGAGCCTCTTGCTTTTCGAAACAGTGCCTGCCTGGGGAACGTGTGCTGCAGGGCGGGCGGGGTTTTGCGCCGTCCGTCCCCTATTTATTTTGTCAGTACGCCACCAACCGCTTCTTTCCATCCGGCATATTTTTTCTCCCGAACTTCATCCGCCATCTTCGGCTCATACATACTTCGTTTCATATTATCAGCCAGCTTTTCCAGATCATACAGCCCGACAGAAATACCCGCCATATAAGCAGCCCCAATTCCCGAAAGCTCCTCCGCATCCGGAATATTCACCCGCTTGTTGGCAATATCACTCTGGAACTGCATCAGATACGCGTTGCGTGTCGGTCCGCCGTCCACGCGGAGCTCCGCAATCTGAAGCCCCGTATCCTGCTCCATCGCCCGCACCAGATCTGTGATCTGATAAGCAATACAGTCCAATGCCGCCTTCACCACCTCAGCCTTTCCCGTGGTACGTGTAATACCGCTGATCGAAGCTGTCGCTTTCTCATCCCAGTACGGTGCGCCAAGTCCGGTAAACGCCGGCACCAGATACGTGCGGTCAGCCGGGTTTGCTTCCCGCGCCAGCTGCTCCGTTTCGCCTGCGGAAGAAATCAGTTTCAGATCATCCTTCAGCCAGGTGATGACGGCGCCCGTATAGTTCAGGTTGCCTTCCAGTACATAGTCCACCTTGCCGCCTCTTCCCCATGCAAGCGAAGTTACCACGCCATGGCTGCTCTGGATCGGTTTGTCGCCGATGTTCATCATCAGAGAAGAACCCGTTCCATACGTTGCCTTAATCATGCCCGGTTTTAAACAGCCCTGTCCAAACAGCGCCGCATGAGAATCTCCCAGTACGCCGCAGATCGGCACCGGATTTGCAAACAGCCCTTCCATGGTTGTCATTCCATAGACGGCATCGGAATCACACACCTCGGCCAGTGCGCAGACCGGAATGTCAAAAATACCGCAGATTTTCTCATCCCAGGACAGCATTTTTAAATTGAACAGCTGCGTTCTGGATGCATTCGAGTAATCGGTCTTAAAGGCTCCGCCGGTTAGTTTATAAATCAGCCAGCTGTCAATGGTTCCAAGGCAGAGCTCCCCGTTTTTTGCACGGTTCTGCCGTTCTTCTCCACCATTTCTCAGCAGCCATGCCATCTTTGCTGCCGGGAAGTACGCGGAAAGCTGCAGACCGGTTGCTTCACGAATTTCTTCCGCACAGCCTTTTTCGGCAATTTCCTGTGCAATACCGCTCGCACGGCCGCACTGCCACACAATGGCGTATTCCAGTGGCTCTCCCGTTTTCCGATCCCAGATGGCAGTCGTCTCTCTCTGGTTGCTGATGCCGATGCCGGCAACTTCCTCCGGCTGGATTTTTGCTTCTGTTACCAAAGTCTTTACCGTCTGTACGGTATTGCTGTAAATCTCATTTAAGTCATGAGAAACCCATCCCTTTTCGTTGATGATCTGCCGGTGCGGCAGGTCGGTACGGCGGAGCAAATGTCCTTCGCCGTCAAACAGCAGTGCTTTTGTTCCCTGCGTGCTCTGATCGATTCCGATGATATACTTTTTATCCATATTCCCATCCATCCTATATAATTGTGTTACCATTCATAAAGAAATAACAAACCTTCAACTTTCATATATTTCAAAAGTTTTTGTATTTTGTCTGTTTCAGTTTGCAGAAAACATTTCCCAATTAAGGCAGCATAATTTGTCCACATGAATTCAATCCATACAAAACATGCTATCTCAAAATATGAAAACAGCCGAAACGCTTTTTGTAAACTTTCGCACGATAGTAAGAATTCCTGCACTCCCCGGACCTCTTCCGTCCGGGCATGCAGGAATTCTTCCCACCTTCAGATATCGGATGTCGATATCTCCTGTTTTATGCCAGCAATTCTTTCGCTTTCTTTACAATACCTTCTGCATTCAGTCCATAATAATCAAAAACTTCTTTGGAAGTTCCGGTGATCACCGGGGCGTCCGGAAGTGCCATATTCACTACTTTACGCGGGCACTCTGCACCGACAACCTGGCTGACCATAGAGCCAAGGCCGCCAAATGGCGCATGTTCCTCGATGGAAATGACAACTTTCGCTTTCTCTGCTGCTTTTACCAGACCTTCTCTATCCAGCGGTTTTACGCAGTACATATCCAGAAGACCTGCGCTGATGCCTTCTTCTTTTAACAGGGCAACCGCATCCAGCGCCGGGCGGACCATCTCGCCGCAGGCTACCAGAAGAACATCGCATCCTTCTGCCAGAACAGTCGCTTTGTCCATCTCAAACGGCGTATTCTCTTCGCTGTAAATATCTTCTACGGCATTTCTTCCGACACGGATATAAGCCGGTTTTTCATCGGTAAGAAGCGCTTCGATCAGTTTTGCTGTCTGGAAGCGGTCGCTTGGCAGATAAACGCGCATGTTCGGAATAGCTGCCATTGCTGCGATGTCCTGTGCAGAATGATGGCTCATGCCAAGCGCACCGTAGCTCACACCGCCGCTGATACCGATCAGCTTTACATTGGTGTTGGAGTATGCACAGTCAATCTTCGCCTGCTCATAGCTTCTTGTAGAAAGGAAGCACGCCGGAGATGCCGCAAATGCTTTCTTGCCGCATTTTGCAAGACCGGCAGAAACGCTGACCAGATCCTGCTCCGCAATACCCATCTCCACAAACTGCTCCGGATACGCATTTGCAAACGGTGTCAGGGAAGCACTTCCCCTAGAATCGCTGCAGAGCACCACGATATCTTTATCCGTTTCGGCATGTTTCATTAAAACCTCGCAAATGGCCTGTCTGTTTGGAATCTTATTCATGACAGTGCCTCCTTTCTTTCCTCCAGATCCTTCATGATCTGTTCTACTTCCTCCGGTGTCGGCACTTTATGATGCCACTCCGCCTTATTTTCCATCACGGAAGAACCACAGCCCTTCGTTGTATTTGCAATAATAACCGTCGGTTTTCCCTTACAGTGTTTCGCCAGCTCAAACGCATGAACGAGCGCGTCCATATCGTTGCCCGGTACGGAAAGAACATTCCATCCGAACGCTGCCCATCTCTCCTCCTGGCTGTCCTGTTTCATGACATCCTCGGTATTTCCGGAGATCTGCAGACGGTTGCGGTCTACGATCGCACAGAGGTTGTCCAGCTTGTAGTTTCCTGCGGACATTGCGCCCTCCCAGACAGAGCCTTCTGCCAGCTCGCCGTCACCCATAACGGTGTAAACACGGTAATCTTTTTATCCATTTTTCCTGCCAGCGCCATTCCCACGCAGACCGGAAGTCCGTGGCCGAGAGAACCGGAGTTCATCTCGATGCCCGGCAGTTTATTGTTCGGATGGCCGATGTACGGGCTGCCGAATTTGGAGAATTTTTCGATGACCTCTTCCATCGGGAAGAATCCCTTTGCTGCAAGTACTGCATAATATGCCTCAACGGAATGACCTTTACTCATTACAAAACGGTCGCGGTCCGGGTCGTCCATGTTCTTAGGGCTGATGTTCATCTCTTTAAAATACAGCGCTACAAGCACATCGATGACACTCATGTCGCCGCCGATGTGGCCGCCCTTGCCGGAAACTACCATTTCCACTACTTTCTTCCGCAGATCATACGCCAGACAACTCAATTCCTTGTATTCACTCATGATTTTCATTCTCCTCTTAAATATGCTTTGACATCTTCCTCAATCGGATCATATAAATCCGGGGCAATGCCGATGTATTTGCATGCTTCATACAGAACCGGCACAACGTTCTCGTGGATACCGACACAGTGGTGGATGTACGGTCCTTCCACGATTTTTGCCTCCAGGCGTTTCAGGTTCTGTACCTCAACCCATACGTAGGTTCCCTTCGTATAAGGTCCCTCGACACCTTTTGCATTTCCAAGCAGCAGGGAGTACTCTCCGTTGTCTCCGTCAAAACGCGCCAGTGTCATTTCGCCTAATTTTGCCTGCGCCTCTACAGCGCCCGGATGGCTGAATGCCAGAGGATAACCGATCGTCGGTTTTTCCTGTGCAACAGAAATCGGCCACGGTCCGCAGTGCTGAAGCAGCTCGCCGTTCTCGTTGTCCGGGTGGCGTACCGTCCAGTCAGCAAAGAAGCTTCTCTTATCATTTCTGCCGGCAGCCTCTACCAACAGAGCGGTGATGGCGCCATGGATATCGGTCTCACAGACAACCGGAATTCCCTCTTCGTTCAGCAGAGAGTTTGCCGCACACGGCATGATGCCGATCTCACCCTGCAGCGCGTTCCAGCACTGGATCGCGATGGCATTGCAGGAATATTTTGCAGCCAGGTTCTTCATTGCAACCTTCAGAGCTGCTACATTTTCCAGTTCTTCCGGTTTGATCTTTACACACATATTGGTGTTGCAGTAAGCAACGACTTTTTCCACCTCGCTGCCCTCTGCTTTTACTTTTTTCATCTCCGCAGTCAGTTCCGGAAGCGGAATCGGGGAAAGCTGAATGTTGAATTTTTCCAGCAGCTCGCCCTCGTTGCACATGGTAGACCAGAAGTCGAACGGACGCGGTCCGATCTGAAGGATTCTGGTGTGGCGGAAGGTATCTACCACATTACATACAGCAAGGAAATCCTGAATGCCGCGCTCAAATTCCGGATCGGTCAGACGGCAGTTCGTCATATAGGTGAACGGAACACCAAAACGGCGCAGCACTTTTCCAGTTGCAAACAGGCCGCACTGGCTGTCGCGGAGACGCACACCGTTCTCATCCGGTCTCTCATCGCGCGGTCCCCAGAGAAGTACCGGAAGCCCTATTTCCTTTGCCAGTCTTGCACAGACATATTCCGTTCCGAAGTTTCCGTGCGGGAAAAAAATTCCCTTTACGTTCTCACGGCGGAATTTCTCCTGGATTTTCTCACGGTCCGCCTCATCGTAAAACAGACCCTCCTCATTGATGTCTGTGATATCAACGAATTCAACGCCGAGCTCTTTTAAACGCTCTCTCGTCAGGTTTGCATATTTTACCGCATCCGGAGCGCTGAAAATACTTCTTCTCGTAGGTGCAAATCCGATCTTAACTGATTTCATATTCATTTCCTCCATTTAATTTTCTTTAAACTTTGCTAAATTATATTTTGAATTTCTCTGTTCTTTATGGCTCTTATATTACTAAATTCTTTTGAATTTGTCAACATCAATTCAGTTTTATTAAATCTTTTTTAGTAATTTATATAAAAAAGAATGGCTGCTTTTATGCATTTCTTCGTATTTCAACTTTTTACAGCTCAGAAGTTGACTTCTTTTTTAATTCATATTAAAATCAATGCATAAGTTTAATATTTTTCAGATAAATACTGAAATAAATTTCAACATCCCGCATGCACAAAACACACGGAAGCACCGTGCGGGCTGATTTTATCGAACAGGAGCTGAACTCTTATGAATATTTCTGCGAAAGAACTGGCAAAGCTGATCAACGTATCGCCTGCCACGGTTTCTATGGTTTTCAATAACAAACCCGGCATCAGTGATGCCACAAGAGAGCTGGTTTTAAAAACTGCAGCCGAGTATGGCTATGCGCCGAAAAAAAATGAAGCCTCCGGCGCTTCCTCCCGCATTATTCAGCTGGTCAATTATAAGAAGCACGGAAAGGTTGCTGCCGACACGCCGTTTTTCTCCCAGCTGACCGAAGGAATCTCCACCGAATGCACCCGCCAGGGCTGTGCGCTTCATATCTCCTATTTTTATGAGACCATGGATATTGACAGCCAGCTCGATGCACTCCGCGCTGTGGACTGTGAGGGCATTCTTCTTCTTGCAACCGAAATGGCTCCGTCCGATTTCCGCAAGTTCCGCGATTTTTCTGTTCCGATCGTTGTCGTGGACTGCTATTACGATGAGCTCGATTACGACTGCGTTCTGATCAACAACATTCAGGGGGCGTTCAACGCCACGAATTATCTGATTCAGTGCGGACACAAAAACGTGGGCTACTTTCACTCGAGCCTCGACATCAGCAACTTCTCCGAACGCGCCGACGGCTACTACAAAGCGCTCCGCGCAAACGGTATCAGCACCTCACATCCATATGTCCACCCGGTTTCCCCTACCTCGGACGAGGGCTACCGCGACATGCTGCGCCTTCTCGAGTCGAAAGCACCGATCGCGGATGCCTACTTTGCCGACAATGACATCATCGCGGCGGCCGCCATGCGTGCACTGCGTGAAAACGGCTACCGCATCCCGGAGGATGTCTCCATCATCGGCTTTGATGACGTTCCGATGTGCGATATGATGGTTCCGCCGCTTTCCACCATGAAGGTCCGAAAACGCGAGCTTGGCGCCACTGCCGTCCAGCGCCTGCTTGACCGCGTGGCCGATCCGAAACGCGAATGTCTGAAAATGTGCATGGCAACCAAGCTGGTGAAGCGCCAGAGTGTTTCCAGACGTTAAAGCTTTTTGGATGAGGCTGTCGTCTAGCGCGTGTCTGAAAAATCATTTCCGCAAGCTGCAAGCCCCACTTTGTGGGAGATTTTGCCCTCATTCGGTTGCCGTAGCGGGTTTAAGCCGCCCCCATTCGGACAAAATCTCCCACCACCTGGAACTCGTAGCTTGCGAAAAGCCATTTTCAGACACGCTCTGTACGGCAGCCTCACCTTTTTTATTTTGAAAGGAGTTTTTTTCATGCAATCAGCAAATGATCTGAAACAGCTTTTACTCAGTATCAATCACAAAAGCTATCCCGCCTATAAATCCACCCGCGGTGCCTATCAGTTTCCGCGCTACACACTCTCCATCGACCATGTCCAGGGCGATCCGTTCGCCGCTCCGTCGCGGGTCAGCGTTCATATCAGCGGCAAAACCGCTGCGTTTCCGTCTTTTCTCTACGACACATACGAAAAGCGCGTCGCCCTCCAGGATTACCTGCTGCGCCAGTTTGCGCGCGCCATCGCACCGTATTCCTTCCGCGCGAAGGGTTCCGGCAAAAGCGGTCTGCTGGGGATAAGCCGCTGCGGACAGGAAATTCTGGAGCGCACTGCCTGCGTTCTGAATCCTTCCGACGGCAGTCTTGTCGTCAACATGGAAATCGGCTTCCCGGCCAACGGCCGCACCATCGCCTCGCAGGAGCTGATCCGCATTCTTTTCGACTTTCTGCCCGGCTGCGTAGAAAAATCACTGTTCTACCGTGCTCTGGATCCGAAAGCATGCGCCAACGTCGTCCGGCTCTGTGAGGACCAGCAGGCGATCCGCGCCGCATTAAAAGAAAAAGGACTCACTGCCTTCATCGCCGACGGCTCCATTCTCCCGCGCGAGACCGGTGTTTCCGATCTGCCGATGAAGCACGCCGTTCCGTTTACCTCACCGGAATCCCTGCGCGTTACCCTCGATCTTCCAAACCGCGGACCTGTTTCCGGCATGGGAATTCCACTCGGTGTCACACTGATCGTAGGCGGAGGCTTCCACGGAAAATCCACCCTGCTGCAGGCGCTTGAGCGCGGCGTATACAACCACATCGCCGGGGACGGCCGTGAATATGTCATCACCGATGCAAGCGCCGGAAAGCTCCGCTCCGAGGACTCCAGAAGCATCAGCAACGTCGATATCTCCCTCTTCATCCACAATCTTCCCGGAAAGAGTGATACGACTTCATTCTCGACCGCCGATGCCAGCGGAAGCACCTCGCAGGCTGCCAACGTGATCGAGGGCATCGAATCCGGCACGAGCCTCTTTCTGATCGATGAGGATACGTCCGCCACCAACTTTATGGTGCGCGATGAGCTGATGCAGCGCGTCGTTGCCGACAGCGAAGAACCGATCACACCGTTTATCAGCCGCGTGCGGGATCTGTATGAGAAGCTCGGCATCTCGTCGATTCTCGTTGCCGGAAGCTCCGGTTCTTACTTCCACGTGGCAGACACTGTCATTCAGATGAAAGAATACGTTCCTTATGACATTACGGATCGCGCAAAAACCACAGCCGCGGAATTTCCGCCGTTTACTGCCTCCGTACGCCCTTTTTCCGTTCCAGCCTTCCATCGCTGCCCGCAGCCGGGTAAAGGCCTGACGGGAAGTGACCGCACGAAAGTCAAAGTGATGGGACGGGAATCCATCCTCATCAACAAATCTCTGACGGATCTGCGCGCCGTGGAACAGCTCACGGACAGTGAACAGCTGAACGGGCTGGCTGCGCTTCTTTTAGAAGCAGCGGAGCACAAGATGGACGGAAGAAAAACACTGGTGCAGGTGGTGGACCTGCTGGAAAAACAGATGGATGAAAAAGGCCTCTCTTCGCTTCTCGCTCCTGGAAGACCCAGCGACCTGGCACGGCCGAGACGGCAGGAAATCTTTGCATGCCTGAACCGGTGCAGGGAACTGCGGTTCTGAGAAAATTTGTAACAATTCAGAGCCATAAAAAATCTTCAGGCAAACCTTGTTCTTTTCAGAATCTATCGGTTTGGCTGAAGATCTTTTTTATCTTTTATTTTTCAATTATTTATTCCCCACAAATCCGCACAATCGCCTCCGCGAAGATCACAACGCATTCTTTCAGGCATTCGATTTCCACGAACTCGTCTGCTCCGTGCATACGGTTGTCGACTTCAAGGTCTGCGCATCCAAACGCAACACCGTTTTTCAGATGATGCACATACGTTCCGCCGCCGATCGCAAATGGTTTGCCTGGTTTTCCAGTGACATCCGTGTAGCACTGCAGCAGGGTCTGGACAAACGGGCTGTCGGCCGGGACGTGGTGTGGTGGGAACATTCCGCTGCCTTCCATGGAGAAGCCGCCTTTTTTCATGTTCTGCCCGGCGGTATCGTACAGGTTTTCTTTTGTCGCGCAGATCGGGGCGCGGCAGTCGTAGGAACCGGTCAGGGTTTTGCCGTCGTAGTTCATGAGGTCGAGGCTTAAGGTGAGCTCGCCGGACTCTTCATCTGACATGGCGACACCGAGGCCTGCGCCTTTGCCGTCGCCGTGCGGGTAAACTTTTGCAAGGAAACTGATGTCGTTTTTCAGTTCACTCTCTTCCATTCCAACGGATGCGAGAAGCTGCAGCAGTGCGGTCAGTGCGTTGTTACCCATTTCCGGGGTGGATGCGTGGGCGAAGGCACCGCAGGCGGTGATTTTTATATTGCCGTTTTCGGTGTCTTCCAGAACGAAGGAAACGCCGGTCTTCTGCTCAGTCTCGTCAGCGCAGGTTTTCAGGTCTTCTTTTTCCATGCCGGCAAGCTCTGCATATGCTTTGCCTGGTACAACGTTCAGTTTGGTGCCGGCCTGTAAGGATACGAGGCGCACGCCTGTCGTTCCGGCATCGGATGTTTTTTCGAAGTGGCCGCGCATGCCGCCTTTTTCAATGTTGATGACCGGGAATTCGGCATCCGGTGAGAAGGTGCATGGTGCTTCCACTTCTTTCTTATAATAATATTCGAGGTCAGAGCTTCCACACTCCTCGTCGGAACCGAGGACAAGACGGACATTTTTCTTTAATGGGTAACCGAGTTCTTTGACAGCGCGCATTGCGTAGATAGCTGCGATCGCCGGTCCTTTGTCGTCTGCGGTTCCGCGGCCGAACATTTTTCCTTCTTTGATGAGCGGGGTGAATGGATCGGTCTCCTGCCAGCCTTCGCCTGCCGGTACGACATCGAGATGGGCGAGAATATCAAGGCCCTTTTCTTCCTGATTAAAGTCAGCTGCAATCGCGTAGTTGTCGTAGTTGGTTACGGCAAAGCCGTATTTTTCCAGAATTTCGATTCCCTGCGCCAGTGCTTCTGCCGCCGGTGCGCCGAATGGTTTGCCTGGCTCTGCCGCCTGTTTTTCGCTTGGAATCCGGATCAGGCTTTTCAGGTCTTCGATCATCTCCGATTCATGGTTTTCGATATATGTTTTTAACTCTTCTTTTCGCATCGCAAGTTTTCTCCTTTTTCTTTTCCGGCGCTCTTGCCGCTTTTCTCTATCATAACGCAGAAAGAGCAGAAAATCCACATTTTCTGCTCTTCCTTTCTAAACTTATAACACGGAATCTACCAGTAATTTGGTATACGGATGTTTCGGATGCCAGATCACTTCCTCCGGTGTTCCTTCTTCTACCATTTTTCCCTGCTTCATGACGAGAATCCGATCGCAAAAGGACTGTACCAGTGCCAGATTGTGACAGATAAATAAAATAGTCAGATGTTTTTCCTTCCGCAGCAGATCCAGAAGCTCCATGATCTGTTTCTGCACGGCGACATCCAGTGCAGACGTCGCCTCATCACAGATCAGAATCTGCGGCTCGATCGCCAGTGCTCTTGCAATCGCCGCACGCTGGCACTGACCGCCGCTTACCTCATGCGGATATCGTTTTGAAAACTCTTCCGGAAGACCGCACTGCTCCAGCAGCTGCCTTACCCTCTTCTCTGCTTCTTTCCGGGGAACTCCGGCATTTCTGAGACTTTCCCCAATCCCTTCCCCCAGCGTCCGGCGCGGGTCGAAAGAGCTGACCGGATCCTGAAAAACCATTTGAATTTTCCGGCAGACCTCTCGATTTTTTTTTCGTTCTTTTTCCCCGATCTCTTTGCCGCACAGGGAAAGCGTGCCCCCGTCCGGCTCCTCCAGACAGCACAGAAGTCTGGCCAGCGTACTTTTTCCGCTTCCGGATTCACCCACAATTCCAAGGGTCTGTCCCGGCATCACCTGAAAAGAAACATGATCTACCGCAGAAAAGTTTTCCCGCTTTCGGTCTTCAAACGTTTTTGTCAGATCGGAAACTTTCAAAATTGGTTCCATTTATTTCCTCCAAAGTCTGGGAACTGCCGCCAGCAGATTTTTTGTGTACTCCCGGCGCGGTTTCTTTAGCACCTGTTCTGCAGTACCATACTCTGCCACGCAGCCGTCTTTTAACACAAGCACGGTATCTGCCATGGCTGATACAACCCCGATATCATGTGTCACCAGAACGATTGCGGTCCCAAATACTTCCCGCAGATGGAGCATCTCCTCTGCCACCTGTTTCTGTACGGCCACATCCAATGCGCTTGTCGGTTCATCGGCCAGCAGAACCGGCGGCTCCATCAGCATGGCAAGGGCAATTCCCACTCTCTGCTTCATGCCTCCCGAAAGTTCAAACGGATAGCTTCTCCAGATTCTTTCCCCGTCTTCCAGGCCAATCTTTTCAAACAGCTGCAGTGCCTGCCTTTTCGCCTCTGCTTTCGTTATTTTTTATGGACGGCCATGCTCTCCCGGATCTGCGCACCAATGGTACGTATGGGACTTAACGAAGCGCCCGCATCCTGGAAGATCATGCCGATTCCTGCTCCGCAGATGGTCCGCAGCTGTTTTTCCGGCAGATCCGGTATGTCCTGCCCGCGGAAAAAAATATCTCCCCGGGTTACCATTCCGTCCCTTCCAAGCAAACCCATTGCAGCCTTCAGCAAGGTACTTTTTCCGCTTCCGGATTCGCCCACAATGCCAAGAATTTCTCCCGGATGAAGTTCGAAACTGACGTCATGTACCACGGTGTTTCCCCGAAAAGCGATATCGACATGCGAATAAGACAGCAGTTCTTCCATTCTTTCTCCTTTTTGCTCTTCCCACATATTATTCTGCCGGTTTCAGGTCTGCAGTAATCTCATAGAAATCGCAGGGATGCGCCATCAGTCCGGTTACATCTGACCGTGAAATCATGCTCATTTTCAGATGTGAACAGAACACAAAAGCATGATCGTCCAGGATCGTCTGCTGCATCTGGACCGCCAGTTCTCCTCGTTTTTCTGTATCAAAGGTAACTGCCATTTCTTTTTCCAGCTCTTCCAGCCTGTCAGAATGGTAATGTCCGTTGTTGACCGCCGAACTGTCCAGACAGTGTGTCGTAAAGAAATACTCCGGATCTCCCGTCGGCGCCGTTACCATTGCACTTGCATAAACATCCCATGCCGTCGGATCTTTTCGCAGACTGTTATGATTTGCCGTGCTGTTGATGGACACATCGATTCCGATTTCTTTTAAGGTTGCCTGAGCCGATTCTGCAAGAAGCGGCAGTTCCTGACGGCTTGGATACGTCAGCCAGCGGATCGACAGTTTTTCTCCGTCTTTTTCCCGGATTCCATCTCCATCACGGTCCACCCATCCGGCATCCTCCAGCACTTTTTCGGCTCCCGCCGGATCATAGGATTCTGCCTGTACGGCGTCTCCTCCAAAAGAGAAATTATCCGGATACGCACCGACTGCCGCATAACCGTTTCCATCCAGAAGCGTCTCGACAAACCCTTCTTTGTCGATTCCCATTGCAATTGCTTTCCGCACTGCCTCATCCTGGATGATCGGGCTTTCAAAGTTCATATGGGCAAAGAACGCACGGCTTGTGGCACAGCTCGAAAATGTGTAATCATCATTCTCAAACAGCGGGTAGCTTGCATACGGCATTCCATAGGCGCCATCAATCTCTCCGGACTGAAGTGCCATGGTAAGTGTGTCGCCGTCCGAGATGGTGCGAACCGTAATCTGATCAAATCCCGGTTCCCCATCCCAGTAGGTTTCATTTTTTTTAAGCTCCAGTTTTTCCCCGGATGTAAGAGATACGACTTGATACGGTCCGGTTCCTGTTACGATGCCATCCTCTGTAATGCCCGCCTGCATATCAATGATACATCCATACGGGTCGGAAAGATAGTTCAAAAGCGTCGGTTTTGGAACCTGCGTTTTGATTGTGACCGTCTGACCTTCTGCCGTAATGGAGTCAATCATCAGATCTCCTCTGGCACGCTCATGAACCTCGATCAGATGTTCCAGACATTCTTTTACTGCTTCTCCATCCATTTTTCGTCCGCTGGAAAACGAAACATCGTCCCGCAGCGTGATGATCCAGGTCAGATCATCCGGATTTTCATATTCGGTTGCCAGCCATGGCTCAATTTCCATGGCATCGGAATAATGAAACAGCGTTTCCCCAATTCCATATCGGATACAGGCCCAGCCGGCATAGGTATTATGCGGATTGACATCGGCTTCCTCATTTTCCGGATTAAAAGTGGTATCACCAAATACAAATGTTTTTTCACTGTTTTCTGTCTGCGTACTGTCCGCACTTTTCTGACTTTGGCATCCGGCAAGCAGACTGCCGCTTAAACAGACTGCCGCTAAAAATAATATCGTTTTTTTCCAGTATTTTGTTTTCATGTTCCTCTCTCCCTTTCTTTATTGTTTCCGCCCATTGTGTGGATCCAGATAATCGCGCATGGCATCACCAAGCAGGTTAAAAATAACAACCGCTGTAAAAATAGCAAGTCCCGGGCCAATTACAACCCATGGATACGTCTGCAGCATACTTCTTCCGCCGCTCATCATATTTCCAAGCTCCGCCGTAGGTGGCTGTGCGCCAAGTCCCAGGAATGACAGTCCGGCAAGCTCCATCATCATCGTTCCGATATCGAGCATCGATGTTACCAGAATCGGTCCGGCAATATTCGGCAGGATATGGCGCCAGATCATCTGCGCCGCAGTACATCCGGCAAGCTGGCTGGCCGCCATATAGTTTGTATTTTTCACCGTCAGCGTCTGGCTTCTTGCAATTCTGGCATACTTCGGCCAGCTGATTAACGCCAGCGCCAGAACTGCATTACTGATTCCTCCATTTAAAAGAGCTGCGATTGCCATTGCAAAAACCAGTCCGGGAAACGCAAGACAAATATCGGAAATCCGCATAATAACGGTGTCTGCAATTCCGCCGAAATATCCGCAGATCAGCCCCAGGATACTTCCCGTCACGGTAACGGCAACCACCAGAATCAGTGTAGAAGTAACACTGGTTTTTAAACCCACCAGAATTCTGGACAGCATATCCCGCCCGAACCGATCTGTTCCGGCAAGATGTCCCGCTCCCGGCGGCAGTAACGCAGCCCCTGTATCCTGTGCATTGGGATCATAGGGACAGATCTGCTCTGCAAAAACAACCGTCAGCAAAAGCAATGCCGTCAGAAACAGAAAAAACACAAACGTTTTTTGGTCCGGTCCGGCTGAATTTTCTGTCTGCGCACGGTAATGGTCTTTTCTTTTTCATCCTTCCATTCCTCCCAGGCGAATTCTCGGATCCAGAAAACGATACGCCAAATCCGTAAGCAGATTAACCCCGACATAAATAATCGCCATCCACATCACATATGCCTGGATCATCGGATAATCACGCATACTGATGGCATCCACCGCAAGTTTTCCAACTCCGTCCCACAGAAAAATCGATTCTACAATCGCGGTTCCGCCAAGAAGGCTTCCGATGGACAGCGTAAGCAGTGTAAGAATCGTCACAAGAGAAGCGCGAAGCACGCTCTTTACCAGCGTGGTCGAAAAGGGAATGCCTCTCGCTTTTGCTCCGCTTACATAAGGCTTCCCCAGCTCATCCAGAACGGTTGCCCTTACCTGCCGCAGATACTTGGCAGACATGGCGATCGCAAGGGTCAGTGCAGGCAGTGCCACGCCTGACAGACTGACTCCATCCGAAATAACCGGAAACCACTTCAGGCGGATCGCAAAGAACAGCATCAAAAGCAGTGCCACGAAAAAATTGGGCATGCTGTTTCCCAGAAAGCTGCAGAACCGAATCAGGTAGTCGATCATCCGATTCTGTTTTACCGCCGCAAGCACGCCAAGCGGGATGGAAATGACAATCGTCAGTCCAATCGAAACGACGGTCAGAAGCAGGGTCGCCGGAAGTTTTGCCAGAAAGGTATCAAAAATATCTTCTCCTGAGATATAGCTTACGCCCATGTCCCCATGCAGCAGATTTTTCAGCCATACAACGTACTGCACCAGAAACGGCTTGTCCAGTCCAAGCTCCTTTTGTGCCTGTTCGATCACATCCTGTGACATAACCATGCCGGTATTTTCCATCTTCTGAAGTACCGCATCGCTTCCTGCCAGCCGCATCATTCCAAAAGACAAAAAGGTAATCACAAAGAGAATCGGTATCAGCTGAAGAAGCCTTTTCATCACATAGTTACGCATCTTTTTTTACTCCTTCAACCAGGAACATCGGGGTGGAAGCATTGTTGATCCGTTCTTCTTTTGTCCAGACCGCTTTCCAGATTTCGGGATCGGCTTTGGCTTCCATGCCCGCCACCCGCAATACGGTAAGATCCCATTCCGGTCTCTGTTTTTCTGACAGCGGTGTCTGCCGTGCAATTGCCTCCATTGCTGCCACATCGGTTCTTCCGGTCCAGTAATGAATATTTTCTTCCTCAAAGTTTTGAAACTGTTTCATATCCTTTTCCTCCGCAAATCATTTCTTTCCGGTATGAAAACCTTCATTTTTTTACTGCACAGATCGAAAACATCGGCGCAGGATTGTAAAATTCATCTTTTTCCAGATAAATCCGTTTTCCAAGATCCGGATCAATGTGAATTTCCCCTCTGGTATTCTCACACAGCACGGCCACATCATATGCCGGCCGGTTTTTCCGGCTGATCGGAAGCTGTGCTTTGATCCGTTCGCACTCTTCAAGCATTTCATTTCCAACTTTAAAATGGGCGTGCTGTTCCGGCAGATCTTTCGTGTCAGAAGCATCGTCTTTTCCGTAATTGGCGTCGAAGTTCAGCAGGATACCGCCCGTTTTCAGCACACGCATCCATTCGCTGTAGGCATGCTCCGCATTCGGCAGGGTCCATGTCAGATTTCGGGAAATGACAACATCAAACGTTTCATCCGCAAATATCGGTTTTTCCGCGTCCATAACCTGGAACCGGCAGTCGGCGTTTTCCTCCTCGGCAAGCTGGATGGCATTCTCAACCATCTCCGGTGTCAGGTTGATGCCGAAGACCTCATGGCCCGCTTTTGCCAGCAGAATTGAGAAAAATCCGGCTCCGCAGCCGACATCAAGGATTTTTAACCGTCTCTTTTCCGGAATCTGTTTTTCGATCTCTTTCATCCAGCGCTTCGCAATCGGGTTGGCAAGCTCCGCGCGTCTCTGCTCCAAAAAGCTCTCACTCCGCTTTTCCCAGTAATGGACAATCTGTTCTTTGCGGTCGTCATATTCCGGCTCGCGCACGATCCGTCCGTAGGCAACAACAGATCCTCCCTCGATTACCTGCAGGCTGCCCGTCTGGTACAGCACAACACCGGTGTATTCGGCGCGGCATGTCTCCCGGAGTTTTCCATTATAATCACGGATGGTTCCAAGCAGTGCACCCTCCGCAACCATGTCTCCCGGTTTCGCCGCCGGATACCACAGGCCGCTTTCCGAAGCCGCCTGATAGCGGACATCCGTCACTTCCATCGGCACGTAGTTCCGCACATCGCGGCGGATCTGATACATCCCGAGGCTGCTTAGGATATTGCGCACATCGCGCTTGTCCGAATTGACTTCCTCGGATGTCCATGCGCCCATGCCGCCGCGTTCCAGGAGAATACTTGCGATTCCTCTGGACGCCGCATAGTTGTAAGCTCCGCCCGATGATACCATGGAGCGCACCATGTACGGTACATCCACCTGCTCCGCCATTTTCCGCGAAGTCTCCATCACTTCCTGCGCCGCTTTTCCGGCGTAATAGACGTACGGCGTCAGATCCTCAAAATCGTCGCCGCTGTGGAGGTCGATATAGTAATCTACTTTCGGGAAAACTTCCTTTGTCATCGCCCACGCCAGCCGCTCCATCTCGGTTCCGTTTGGGTTGCCCGGAAATACACGGTTCAGGTTTTTGCCATCGGAAAGTCCGAGACTGCCCGCACGGTTTTCAAAAGCAGGACGGTTTAAGACCTTTAAAATCACGATCGTTCCAACCGTTTTTTCCGGCTGAAGCTCCGCTCCCAGTTCCACACACGCCTGAATGCCGACGTATTCCCCGGAATGAACGCCGCCGGTGATCAGCATTGTTTTTCCCGGAAGTTTTCCACAGATAATCGTTCCCGGAAGCACGATATCCCCATTCGCAAAGGAGATATCCCCCTGATATTTTTCGCCGCGGCGGACGGTCACATCACCAAGCTGGAAGGACTGCTCTGCGCTTTTTTCCGCGCGCACCAGAAACATCGGTGTCGATGCATAGTTCAGTCTCTCTTCCTCGCTCCAGACGCGCTTCCAGATTTCGGAATCGGTCTGGATGGAACAGACGCCGAGGGATTCGAGCAACTTCGTATCCCACGCCGGCCGTTCCATCGCAGAGAGCGGCACCTGGCGCGCAATATTTTCCATGCGGTCAATGTCCGTGCACAGATAATGGTCGTCGAGCTGCTGCTCTTCCACTTTCTTCCGGTCTGCCTCGTACGCTTCTTTTTTCTCCTCGTCATAGAGATAACCGTACCAGTTCGCATCAAAATTGAGCAACACGCCGCCCGGTTTCAGGACACGCATCCACTCTTGGTATGCCTGCTCCGGCTTTTCCAGATTCCAGGTCAGATTTCTGGAAATGACAACATCAAAGGTCTCATCCGCAAACTCCAGATTCTGTGCATCCATCCGCTGCAGCGTCACGCGCTCCAGACCGTATTTCGTATATTTTCCCAGATTCTCTTTCGCCTTTTCCAGCATCTCCTCCGTGTAGTCAACAGCCGCCACCGTATAACCTGCCTCCGACAAAATCATCGGGAAGAATCCCGGGCCGGTTCCGATATCGAGAATCTTCATCTCTTCTTTCTTTTTCTCTGGAAACTGCTCCTCTAATACATGCAGCCACGCTTCTCTCTGGCTTCCCGCCAGTTCTTTTTCATTGACCTCAGAATACCCCTCCGCACGGGTTCCCCAGTAGGAGGCAATTTCCTGTAATAATTCCTGTTCCATATCTTCCGCTTCTTTCTTCTTTTTCTTAACTTTCCCGGCGCGGTCGTTCTCCAACCGCTCAAATATCCCTTTACTCTACCAAAAATCGGCCTTTTTCACAAGCCCCCACGGGGGATATTCTTAACGCCGGCGCAGGGTATTCAGGTGATCGGCGGCGCGGATCTGATTATCTGCGGACGTCAGACAACCGACGGCGATACCGCGCAGGTCGGCCCTTTGATTGCGAAACATCTGACGATCCCGCATGCCGCCTGGGTCGCAGAGGTTACCGATGTCACGGATCATTCCATCACCGTCCGTCAGGATCTTGTGAGTGTTTCCCAGGTTTCCGAACTCCCTTATTCGTGCCTGATTACCATCGAGTTTCTCGAGCGCGAGCTGATCGACATTTTGTTTCCGGATATTTTTAAAGGAGAACCGTCATTCACTCGGTTCTCCTTTATATTGCCAGAATACCATCAGCTTTCTTGTCGCCGTATCCTCACTGTATGTATATTTTACGGACCCGAGTCCGTAATAGCTGCAAAGATAGCCGGAAGCCTTATCGAGAAGCTCCGGTCGGGCTTCCATGACCTGCGCCATCAGATCATCGGTGGCAAATTTAAATTCGGAATACTCTTTTGTCTCTTCAATATCCGTCTCCATTTCCCACAGAATCTGCGTCGCATCAAATGTATCCATGTACCGGCCGATCTGGCGGTAATACTCGAGGTCATCTGCATTGCACGCCGGGAGCGGCAGATTCGCATCCGCCTGATGCGTGTCCGAAAATTCCGCATCGGAAACGCAGAGAAAATCGTAGTAGATCAGGTCGTCCGGCAGATTGTACTCGCCGCTCTCGCCCTCTGCGAATACCGGATCGCCCCAGGTTACATCGACGTTGTAATAATTGTCTCCACACTTTACGATATTCCAGCCGTGCGCCTCGCCGGTGTCTGTCGTTCCCGTCACATAAATGACCGGGATGTCCAGGCGGTTCATCAGATACTGGAACGTTCTGGCATAGCCTGCGCAGACCGTCTGTCTGTTCACAAGTCCGCTGTAGAGTGTCTGATTCTCCGGCGCATCTTTCACATAATCAATCTGCCGGATACATTTTTCAAAGACAGCCTTGATCTTCCCATAGTCATCCATCGAACGGTCGATATCACTTAAGAAATCATTTCCCGCCCCTTTGACCTGGGTCTGGCGTCCTGTAATCTCCTCCGCAGGAATCGTGTATTCTGGAACTACCTCGCAGTAGTTCTTCGGCTCGCCGTATCCCGTGACATGTGATGCTCCGTTGATCCAGCAGTACTCCGGGTAATCCATATAGACCCATCCATAAACCTCCGCCGTCACATCGGGATCGCCGCCTTTTGTGATGATGGTTTCCTGGTGTTCCGCGATTCCCTGCACCAGTTCGCGGTAAATCATCTGTCTGTTTTCATCGAGCTGGCTGTAATAATACCGCTTCGCCAGCTCCTCCTCATCTGTATTTTCCGCCTGAAACTGTGTTGCGCCATTTTCTGACAGACCATTGTTTTCGTCTGCCGTCTGTGAAGCAGTGCTGCTGTCCGCTCCGTTTCCGTTCTGCGCGGGATCGCTCTCATCAAATTCTCCGAATACCAGATAAGCCGCCAGCAGGGCAAGCATAAGCGGAAGCAGCGCCCGCAGCGGTCTCTTCCGTCTTCGTCTGTGTCTTCTCTTTGCCATTCTTCTTTTCTCCCAGATACGTTAAAACGCCGTCACACAGTGCATCCGCCACCTTTTTCTGGTACTCCTTTGTGTTCAGGAGCGCTTCCTCCTCCGGATTTGAGAGGAATCCGCACTCGCAGATCACCAGCACTGCGTCTGTCTTCTTCAGCATGTAATACGTTTTGTTTCCCTTGGCTTTCCTGTGATTCGCCGGATCGAGCCCCGCGACCAGTGCAGCCTGCATGCAGAGCGCCAGTTTTTCGCCTTCTTTTGAATCCGTATAATAAAACACCTGCGCCCCTTTGACCGCCGCATCCGGGTAGCTGTTCTGGTGAATGCTGATCACACAGTCCGGCTTTTTTTCATGAATCAGCTGCACGCGCCGCTGCAGATCCTGCACTTTCGCATTCACGGCTCCCGGATCGGAGAGATCATTCTCCTCTTCCCGCGTCATCACCACAAGGATTCCCTGCTTTTCCAGCTTCTTTTTCAGCAGACGGGCAATCGCAAGGTTGATGTCCTTTTCTTTGACACCGTTTGCCCCGATTTTGCCGGGATCGTCGCCGCCGTGGCCGCTGTCCAGCACCACTACTTTTGTGGCTGCCTTCTGTGCTGCCACCAGCCGTGCGCCCTCGCGGGACAGAACATACGCCGCCGAAAGCAGAATCACCGCCATCAGCCATTCCAGTTTTTTCCCTTTTTCCAAATGAAAAGCCCCCTGCTGCAAATTTCCTTTCTTGGTCATTTTATGCAGCAGCGGGGCAGGTTACAACTCTTATTGCTTCCGGTTACTCTTCCTCATCTTCTTCATCATGCGCGCGATTCGGGATTTCATCCTCTTCTTCGTCGTTGTCATCATCGAGATAATCCGGCTCATTTTCGAGATCGATGACTGCAGAATTTTCGACGATTTCGTCTTCTTCCTCTGCTTCTTCTGCGGTATCTTCACGGTCTGGCTCTGCGGCTGTTTCTTTTGCCTCTCCGGGAAAGATACTTTTTACCGGATCTTTCATGAAGGTTTCCACTTCCGATGCAGAACGTTTCATCTCCTCACGCATTTTTTCGATGCCGGCAAAGGTCTCCTCAAAAATTCTGCGATTCTTCTCGAGTACACTCGTCATGGTTTCCATCTCGGCGTAAATCTTCTGGTATCTGGTGTTGGCTTTCTGCAGTTCCGCGTCCATATGGCTCTGGATTTCTTCTGCTTCGGCCTGCAGTTTTTCTTCATAAACAGCAGCCAGTTCCTCGCCCTTCTGACGTGCGCTCTCTACCATGTATTCGCACTGTTCCTTCGTCTCGCGGCGCTGCTTTGCACAGGATTCCTTTGTCTCTTCCCGCTGTTTCCGGCAGGACTCGTTTGTCTCCTCTCTCTTTTTGCAGCACGCCTCATCCGTTTCCTCCGTTTTCTCGCGGCAGGACTCGTCCGTTTCTTCGGTTTTCCGGCGGCAGGCTTCCTCGGTCTCTTCTTTTAGCTTTCTGCAGCTCTCCTCTGTTTCCTGTGTCAGTTTTTTCGCTTTCACCTGTGCCTCAAACACAAGGCCGCTGATGCTGTCATAATTGTCGATATAGCTCTGGTATTTCTCATGAATGTTTTTTTCGAGCTCCTCGATTTTATCCTCACGCTCGCGGATCTTGCGGTTCAGCTTCTCGATTTCCTGCTCTTTTTCCTCGATCTTCGCTTCCAGTTTCTTCTGAGCGGCATACGCCTGATCTTTCAGGTTCTGCACTTTCGTCATAACATCGTCCTTATCGAAACCGCCCATCAGCGTTGTTTTAAATAATTCTTCGTGATTGTTTTCTGACATGTATACTCCTCCTTCGTGCCCGGGCTTTTATCATTCCCCTTATCCTTCCCGGACTCCTCGTCAACTGTTTGTTTCAATATATTCTGAAATCAGACTCCAGACGTCTGCGCACTCGAATCCGAGCTTCCACTCTGCCACTCCGGCGAGATCGGCACTTTGGATCACTTTCAGTTTTTCCTCCATGGACTGCTCATCCTCCATCCAGATCGTGTATCTGGCATCGGAAGTTTCTACCGTTGCCACATTCTGGCCAAGGGATGCATCCCAGGTTTCTGTCATCTGATTCTCTTTGGCATAGTTTTTGGCGCCATCCATGCCCAGCACCTCGCTGGTAATGGCGCTCTGTCCGAACTTTTCCGTCCAGACACGGGTATAAAACGGGATTCCGCAGATCACCTGATCGGCAGGCATCACCCGCGTCATCTCCTCCACGGCCTGCTGTACGAACGGGAGGGATGAAACAGAGCCTGCCTCCTCGCTTCCCGCGAAATGCTCGTCATAGGCCATGACAATCATATAGTCCACAAATCTTGCCTGCTCGCCGCGCTGATAATACATCGTGTAAGCCTGCGGTACCGGCGTATCGACCGACACCACAAGATTCTGTGCATGCGCCGCGCTCGTCAGTTCCCGCAGAAACTGCAGGTAATGCGGGATTCCGGCCTCTTTCAGATTCTCGAAATCCACGTTGATGCCGTCCATGCCGCACGATGCTGCCTCGGCGAGCAGCTGCTCAATGATTCTGCTGCGCACGGATGCGTAGGCAAGATCGGTTGTTTCGTCAAATGCTTCATTAAAGTTATCAATCAATCCCCAGACTTCCCGTCCCGCTTCATGCGCCAGTTTCACGTAATCGGCGCTCGCAAGGCTGGAAATCGTACCGGTTTCGTCTGTCACGGAAAACCAGGTCGGTGAAATCACGTTCACGCCGGTCATTTCTGCTGTCATCTCTGCCATCGCGTCGTTCGACTCGGTCGATGTGCTCTGATGCCAGACCAGATTGATTTTGTGATCCCGTGTAATTCTTTCATAGGAATCTTTCTTTGCCGTCCGCGCTTCGATGGCCTCCGGCTCGGAGATATCCTCTGTCTGGATGTAGCCGGTATAGCCGTCCGCCGTCATGACTTTGCACCAGTTGTCCAGATTTTCCAGATACAGCAGGGTGTCACCCTTCTGTACATCCGCAAGAATCAGACTCTTGATGCCGCCTTTCTGGCGCACCTGCGCGGTGTCTGACTGTACCGTCGCCTGCTCCACGCCGTCCCATTCATTCCGGATTACAACACGATTGGGATCGCTGTAATATGCATAGTCGAGATCTGTGTATTCTTTTACGACATCCAGCAAAATGTAAACCGTTCCGTCGCTCTCCTGCTGTACGGCAGGCTGTCCGCCCGGTGTTTTGGCAATGGCCGCATCGCCCGGAAGCAGTGTCTGCACGCCGCCGCTCGTTGTAAGCAGGATTCCTTTTGTTTCTTCATCCCAGTAGAAGCAGCTGTTCAGCTGGGATTCTACATATGTGTACGCCGCATACGGCTCTCCTCCGATAAGGACGGCCTGCTCTTCCAGAAGTTCTCCGTTCTGGATCAGCGCAACGCTGTTTTCGTCTGTCAGGTTAAAATATTCGTTCCCGGCCATGTATTCGGTTCCGGGTTTATATCGGTTTATCAAAAATGAAACAACGCCTGCTGCACCGACTAGCACGATCAAAATCAGTACGACCAGTACCGGCGCTGCTTTTTTCTTCTGTTGCTCCTTCATGTGTTCTTTTCCCCTTTTCTTCTCTCTGAAGATCTCCCCACTTGCGCCCATTATAACAAAAAAATACCCAATAGCAACCGTTATGCGCAAGGGAACCGCATGCGAGTCAGAAAGTATCGTTACAGTTCACTGGTTCCCAGCGAACTGTAACATTCGCAGCCCTCATTTAAAGTTTTGCTTTGCAAAAGGAGGGCTGCTCACACCTGAATCATGTTCTTACGCAGCGAAACAGCAGGTGTTTCACTGCTGATTGAACAGTAACGAAAGTATCGTTGCTTTTTGCTATTGGGTATTTTTCAGAAAATCTGTTTAAAAAGTTTTGTCGATTGTTTGTTTCATGGCTTATTTGCAGTTGTGACGTACAAAAAAGAAAGCCCCATCGATCCGTATGAAATACTTTTGTTTTTAGTTTCAATGATCATGTTTCACGGGGACGCCTTCTTATCCGATCCGTTTTTTCTGTGCCTGCTTCTGGCCGGAGTATGCACCCTCCGGGCAGAAGCAAAGGTTTCCCCAACTCCTATTATACTTCAAGCCGGGGGAATTACAAATAAAGTTTGTCCCTTCATTTCTGAAAAAATTATGCGAAATGTAAAAAAAATCTTAAGTTCTTTACTTCTTTCCGTGATGTGTTATACTATATTGTAAGCAGCCCTATTTATATAAGTAAAGAGTAATTAAGGACGTGAGAGTTATGAAAATAGAAAAAATCAATGATAACAAGATCCGCTGCACACTGACCAGCGCCGATCTTGCCGAAAGAAATTTAAAGCTCAGCGAACTGGCTTACGGCACGGAAAAGGCCCGCAGCCTGTTTCAGGATATGATGCTTGAAGCCAACCAGCAGTTCGGCTTCAATGTGGATAATGCCCCGCTCATGGTCGAGGCCGTTCCGGTGGCTCCGGACAGCATTGTCCTCATTATCACCAGAGTCGAGGATCCACAGGAGCTCGACACCCGCTTCGCCAAATTTGCTCCATCCGGCGACGATACGGACGGACCGGAACCGGTACAGTATTCCGGCGCGGACGACATCATCGACCTGTTCCACAAGCTCTGCGATGTGAAGAACAAGGCACAGGAAATCGCAAAGAAAGCGGCACAGAAGGAAAACGAAAAAGAGCCTGCAGCATCCGAGGAAAAGAATGTGGATCTGGTACGCACCTTCCACTTCTCAACCCTCGACGATGTCATCAGCTCCGCAAAAGCGCTGAACCAGTATTTTACCGGCAGCAATTCCCTCTATAAGAACAGGGCAGATGCCAACTATCAGCTCGTTCTGCACCAGTCCGGCTGCAAACCGGAGGAATTCAACAAGGTCTGCAACATTCTTTCTGAGTACGGCAGACAGGAATCCTTCTCCCTGGCCGCTGAAGCATTTCTGCTGGAACATGGAAATGCAATGGTAAAAGAGAATGCTCTGCAGGAGCTGGCTTCTCTGTAAGTTTTGAAACGTATGTATAAAAAAGGAAGTCCGCGAAGGACTCCTTTTTTGTACGTTCCGTACAAATTACTCTTCTGTGATAGCCTCGGTTGGACATACGCTTGCGCATGTTCCGCACTCAACGCATACATCCGGGTTGATTTCGTAATGGGAATCTCCCTCAGCGATAGCCTCTACTGGACATTCTCCAGCGCAGGTTCCGCAACTTACACATTCGTCTGTGATTACATATGCCATGATCTTATCCTCCTTATAGATTTTTTGGCCCTTTCGGTACTATCCACATTGTAAACGATTGCCCCCTGAAATACAAGTACAAAATTATAAACATTCTATAATCTTATGAATTTGTTCTTGCATTCCCCCGGGGGTACGCTATAATCAAAATAGCCGTCAAAATCGGAACGACGGGTATATACACATTTAAAGGAGGAACTTTAAGATGGCAAAGATCTCGAAAGACATGACAATCGGCGAGTTAATCGCAATGGATACAAATATCATCGGAATCCTGATGGGAGCCGGTATGCACTGCATCGGCTGCCCTTCTGCACAGGGTGAGTCCCTGGAAGAAGCAGCTATGGTTCACGGCCTGGACGCTCAGGTTCTGGAAGACCAGATCAACGATTATCTGGCTGCAAAATAAGTCGGATTTCCGCGTGGATCCAAAAAGAACGCCTCTCGCAGGCGTTCTTTTTTCTGTCCGATTTACCCATTGTTCCGATGGCCCCGTTTTGCTTTCGTCCGTTTTCCTTTCTGCTCCAGCGTCGCCGCTGCTTCTCTCCGGCTCTGCTGGTGGCGGCGGATCGCCTCATCCACACGGCGGCTCCGCTCTTCCTGGCGCCGCTTCTGTATCATCTGATCGAGCAGACGGCCGAGCACGCGGTAAAACTCCGTCTGACGCTCCTCCTCTTCCTGCCGCATCACAGTGTCCGCCAGCTGTTCTGCTTCCCGCTCGGGCAGAAGATCGACAACCACCTCCGGCACTTCGTCCGCTTTTCCCGGTATTGCCGGATCCGGCTTCTCCTTTGCCGTCTCTGCCGCTTCCGCCGGAAACGCTTTGATCTCCGCCGTTGCCTGCACCAGCTTCGGCATCAGCTCGCGGATCGCTTTCAGGTGAAGCCCCTTTTTCTTCAGTTCCCGGATTCCCAGAAAAATCTGAATGTCCTGCGCAGTATAGCAGCGGTGTCCCAGCGAATTGCGGTGGATTTCCATGCCGAGCTCGTCCTCCCAGTACCGGAGCACATGCGCTTTCTCCCCGGTCAGCTTCTCCGCCTCCGTGACCAGATACGTTCTATTTTCCATACGGCAGCCACTCCCTTCTTCCCTTTATTATAAGAGCGTCCCCACCCCGCCGCAAGAAAATCTCATCGTAATATTCCGACAATTTTATACAATTATACACAAAAAACGTGCCGCAGGACTATCCCACGACACGTTCTGACACCATACTATTCAGAGCCCCATCTCGATTCCGCTACGCTACATCTCGATGTGGCTTCTCGCCATATGAAATTGAGGGGAAAAGTGCTCATTCATGCAAGCATGAGTCGCACTTTTCCCCTCAATTTCGCATGGCTCTGAATAGTTACAAATATTTTCTTTTATCTCTCTGCATTCGCAAATTTCGTATAATCCGGCAGCCAGACCAGATTGACGGTTCCGATCGGGCCGTTTCGCTGTTTGGCGATGATGATTTCCGCGATTCCCTTATTCTCGGAATCCTTATTATAGTAATCATCTCGATAGATAAACATAACAACGTCGGCATCCTGCTCGATCGCTCCCGACTCACGCAGGTCGGAAAGCATCGGACGGTGGTCGGTACGCTGCTCAACAGCCCGGGAAAGCTGGGACAGTGCAACAACCGGCACATTCAGCTCTCTCGCGAGTGCTTTTAAGGAACGGCTGATATCCGAAATCTCCTGCTGGCGCGATTCCGAGGAGCTCTTTCCGCTTCCCGACATCAGCTGCAGGTAGTCAATGATGATGATATCAAGACCGTGCTCCAGCTTGTATTTGCGGCATTTCGACCGCATCTCTCCGATCGAGATACCAGGTGTATCGTCGATCATCAGTCGGGATTCACCGATCATGCCGGCGCTCTCGATCAGCTTGCTCCATTCGTCGTCTTTCAGGTTTCCGGTTCTCAGATGCTGGGAATCTACTTTCGACTCCATCGAGAGCAGACGGTTCATCAGCTGCTCCCGCGACATCTCGAGACTGAAAATCGCAACGGCTTTGTCTTTCTTAAACGCCATATACTGCGCAATATTGAGGACAAACGCCGTTTTACCCATAGACGGACGTGCCGCAATCAGGATAAAGTCAGAGTTCTGCAGACCCGATGTCTTGTAGTCCAGATCCGTGAATCCGGTCGGAATACCCGTGACATTTCCCTTCGTCTTCGATGCACGCTCGATGTTCTCCAGCGTATTGATGACAACCTGGCGGATCGGCATGAAGTCTCCGGAATTCCGCTGGCCCAATAACTGGAACATCTTCTTTTCCGTCTCCTCCATGATGACTTCCACCGGCTCTTTGTTCAGATAGCAGTCATTCTCTATCTCTTCTGTCAGCTTAATGAGACGGCGCAGCACCGCTTTCTCGCTGACGATGTTCGCATAATGGCGCACATTCGCCGAAGTCGGCACCGCATTTAAAAGATCGCGGACAAACTCCATCGAACTGATCTCCGGCGGAACATCCTTTTCACGCAGGCGGTTCTGCAGGGTGACCAGATCGACCGGTTTTCCCTCATTGAACAGCTCCACCATGGCATCAAAAATGACGCCGTACTGGTGCTGGTAAAAATCGTCGCTCGTCAGGATTTCCGATGCCGCCATGATGGCTTCGCGCCCCATCAGCATGGAACCGATGACCGACTGCTCCGCCTCGATGCTGTGCGGAAGGATTCGTTTAATCAGTGCTTCTTCCATAGAATTATGCTTCTTTTACGATAACTTTCAGCTTTGCAGTTACTTTGGTATGCAGGCGGATCGGCACTTCTGTCGTTCCAAGAACCTTGATCGGGTTCGGAAGCTGCATTTTCTTTTGTCAATGTCGTATCCGAGCTGCTCTTTTGCTGCCTCAGCGATCTCTTTTGCCGATACACTTCCGAATACTTTTCCGCCCTCGCCGACTTTGATTGCTACGGTAACCTGTTTGTCCTCAATCTCTTTTGCGAAAGCCTGTGCCTCGGCAAGCTGCTCTGCTGCCACTTTGTCCTCGTGTGCTTTCTGCAGTTTCAGTTCATTCAGGTTCTTTGCGGTTGCCTCGATGCCAAGCTTTTTCGGCAGAAGCATGTTTCTTGCATATCCATCACTTACGTTTACAGTCTGTCCTTTTTTACCAAGTGCTTTTACGTCTTCCAGTAAGATAACTTTCATATCAGATTTCTCCTCCATCCTGCATTTCTGTTAAGGTTGATTTTAGGAGGCTGCGCGCCCCTCCAGATCGACGGTCTCAAGCTGGCATCCTGCCATATTCAGATGACCGCCGCCGCCCATCCGCTCCATGATGATCTGTACATTGACCTCATCGATCGCGCGGGCGCTGATATAGATCACGCCTTTATACTCGGTCAGTACAAAGGACGCCTTGACACCGACAATGTTCAGCAGCTCGTTCGCCGCTTGTGCTCCGACCACCGTCGGGCTGTCCACATAGTCGCTCGGGCATTCGGAAATCGCGAACTGGCCGCGGAACAGCTCCGCATTGCGGATCGTCTCTCCTCTTGCCTTGTAATCGTTCATATCCTCACGGAACAGCTTGCGCACACGCGTCACATCCGCACCGCAGCGGCGCAGGAACGCTGCCGCCTCGAACGTGCGGACACCTGTTTTCTGCATAAAGTTGTCGGTATCGATCATGATGCCGGCATAGATGCTGTCCGCCTCCACGTTCCGGATGCGGATTCCCTCGGTAAAATACTGGAGAATCTCGGCAACCATCTCGCTCGCGGATGATGCATACGGCTCAATATAGGAAAGCACCGAGTTGCGGATCGTATCGCTTCCCTGCCGGTGATGATCCAGCACGACGATCATTTTCGCCATGTACAGCAGATCCTCACACTGTGTGATGCTCGGCTTGTTCGTATCGACCACAACGAGCAGCGTGTTGTCGTCCATGATCTCTTTCGCCTCATGGTTGTTGACAAACATGTCCGCCTCATAATCCTGGTTGTCGCGGAACGTATTCATCAGCGGAATGATCGAGCTGGTCGGGTTGTCGATGACGATGTACGCTTTTTTATTCAGCGTTTTCGCCGCACGGTAGATACCGATGGCCGCACCGAACGAATCGGCATCCGGCAGTCGGTGTCCCATGACAACGACCTTCTCTTTCGTGTTCATAAATTCTTTCAGCGCGTGCGCCTTGACGCGGGCTTTGACTCTCGTATTCTTTTCCACAGCCTGCGTTTTTCCGCCGAAATACTGAATCTTCGAACCGTCCTTTAAAACGACCTGATCGCCGCCCCGGCCAAGAGCCAGGTCGATCGCGATTTTCGCATACTCGGAGTTTTTCGCAAACGATCCAGCATCTGCTCCGATACCCATACTGATTGTGACCGCCATCTCGTTTCCGATGTTGATGGTCTTGACGTCCTCGAGGATATCGAACTTTTTCTCTTTCAGTTCATTTAACGAACTCCGGCGCATGACCACGATGTATTTGTCGTTCTCATACCGCTTCACCAGTCCATCGAGATCGTTGAAATATTTGTTGATCTTTCGCTCGACCAGTGCGGTCAGAAGGGAACGGCGGACCTCCTCGACGCTCTCCAGCGCCTCGTCGTAGTTGTCCAGATACAGAAGACCGGTGACCATCGTTTCGTCCTCGAATTTCCGCATATACTCGCGGAGCTCCGTCTCATCGAACAGATACAGTGCCTGAATAAAATAGCCTTTGATATCTGTGTTGATCATCTCCGAATTCTGGATCAGCTCGTCGATGCAGACGCTTTTTACATGGGCACGGAAATTCTTTTCGCCGTAAGCCACGTTGATGTCGGTCTCCTCCTCATTTTTCGGCAGCCGCTCGACCGTCAGCTCCGGAAAAATGGTGGCGATACATTTATGATACTGTGTATCCTTCCCTGTGATTTTTGTAAACTCTTTGTTGACCCAGAGAAGTTTTCCCTGCGAATCCATAACGGCATAGGGCAGCGCCAGTTCCTGGATCAGATGCTTCTGAACCTGGCCGTATTCGGTCGCAAAGGTAATCAGCTCGTTGATCACCTGCGGACGCTGTCTGTAATAGAGAACTGCGGCTGCGATCACATAGACTGCAAAAAACAGCGTGAACCACATTCCTGCCATCACATCCACAAAATACATGCCGATATTCATCACAAGCATCAGGATGGACAAAATCAGCGGCCATCGAAGATAGCTCCGCAATTGGCCGCTCAACTTCATTTTGCTTTTCATTTCCTAACACCTTTCCAACGTTGCGTGTTGTATTTCGCTCCTGTCCTTCCGATTATACCACTTTGACCTGTACTTTGGCAACAAGATACTTCTGGATACAAAAAGGTACCCGCCCTTTTCGGGCAGATACCTCCATTTATTTACCGATTCAAAATGAACGTTCGGACAGTGCTTAGCGCAAGTCAGAATCAATCATCTACGTACGGCATAATAGCCATATGTCTTGCTCTCTTAACGGCTACTGTTACTGCTCTCTGATGTTTTGCGCAGGTTCCAGTTACACGTCTCGGCAGGATTTTACCACGCTCGGATACATATTTTTTCAGTTTAGCTGCATCCTTGTAGCTGATCTCTTCTCCACCACAGAAAACACAAACTTTTCTTCTTCTGCGGGCCGGTCTTCTGGAAGCTGGTCTTTCACTATTATTATAAGCCATGATCAATCTCTCCTTTTCTATCAATTAAATGGCAATTCTTCGTCAATGCCATCGGGAATATTCATAAAACCATCGGCGCTGCCCAGGTCAGATGTATTCGCGGACGGAGCCGGATTGTTATGCTGCGGTGCGGAGTATCCTCCGTTGTTTCCACCTGCATTTTTGCTCTCTGCAAACTCCTGCTCTTCTACAACTACGTCTGTCGTGTAGACCTTCTGGCCTTCACGGTTGGTGTAGCTTCCGGTCTGAATGCGGCCGGTGATGGCGATCTTCGTTCCCTGACGCAGGTATTTCTCTGCAAATTCTGCCTGGCGGCCGAAAGCAACGCATCCGATAAAGTCTGCGGTTGCGGAATCGCCGTCTCTGCGGAATCTGCGGTCAACAGCCAGTGTATAACGGGCTACCGCTGTGGAGTTCTCTCCAGCAGAGTATCTGACATCGGGATCTCTGGTCAATCTTCCCATCAATATAACTTTATTCATTCGCTTACCTCTTAAGCTTCCTTTTTAACGACTAAGTATCTCAGTACGTTATCCATAATACGCATATGGCTCTCGATCTCTGCCGGAGCTGTTGCGTCTGCTTCAAACTGAATAAAGTAGTAATATGCTTCACGCATATGCTGAATTTCGTATGCAAGGCGTTTTTTGCCCCACTCTTCTACTTCGCCAACTGTTCCGCCGTAACGGGTTACATAACCTTTGGCTTTCTCAACTACAGCTGCGCGTTCCTCTTCTTCAAGTTTTGCATTCACAACCAGTGCTAATTCGTACTTGTTCATGCTTTACCTCCTTTTGGACTTTTTGGCACCCCATTTTCATTATGGGGAGCAAGGAATTATTTTTATACATCACAATTTGTTATTTTAACATAAAAAAGGGCTTATAGCAAGCCCTTTTTCGCGTGTTTTCTTGTTTTTTCACGATATTACGCATCTTTTTTCGTAATCCGCGGGTGTTTTTCTCGACCAGCTTGCGTGCTACCATGATCTGGTGGCCGCAGCCGGTGCATTTGAGACGGAAATCTGCGCCGACACGCAGGATTTCCCACTCGCTGCTGCCGCACGGATGCGGCTTTTTCAGTTTTACAATATCGCCTACTTCGTAATGTTCTGCCATGTTTCTTCCGCCTTATTTTTATATTTCCTGACACTTTCCGAGATTTTTTCTCAAGGTTCTCTCTGTATCATCAGAGCCGCACCTCCATTTTTCACAGCTCTGAATTTTCACACCCGGATACTGCCGAGCACCTGTCCGATCGGCTGCTGGATCAGAAGATCTGCGTTGTTGTCCATCGGTGTTGCACCTTTATTAATCAGGACCAGTGCATCGCCCCGAAAATACTGGAGAAGACCTGCTGCCGGATACACAGCAAGCGACGTTCCGCCGACAATCAGAAGATCTGCCGCCGCAATCGAGCGGATCGCTCCGTCGAGCACTTTCTCGTTCAGGCTCTCCTCGTAGAGAACGACATCCGGCTTGATCATGCCGCCGCATTTTTCACATCTTGGAACGCCGCTGCTCTTTCTCACCAGCTCTGTATCGCAGGCTGCCCCGCATTTCATGCAGTAATTGCGGTGTATGCTTCCGTGCAGTTCATACACTACTTTACTTCCCGCCGCCTGATGCAGTCCGTCAATGTTCTGCGTCACAACCGCTTTTAATTTTCCCGCCGCTTCCAGCTCTGCAAGTTTCTTATGCGCCGCGTTCGGTTTCGCGCCGACCGGAAGCATTTTGTCGCGGTAAAAGGCATAAAACTTTTCCGGGTACCGCAGGAAATAGCTGTGGCTTAAAATTGTCTCCGGCGGAACGTCATACTTCTGATGATAAAGGCCATCCACGCTCCGGAAATCCGGAATCCCGCTCTCCGTGGACACGCCCGCGCCGCCGAAGAATACGATATTTTCATGCGTATCAATCAATCTCTGCAGTTCTTCGATTTTTCTTTCCTCTTCCATCTGTCATTCCTCCTTCTGACTAATCATTACCGGTTCCGCCGCACGCCCAGAACGACGAACCGTCCAGTCGTATCGCTCGCCGCACAGGTGGACAGCACAATAATATGGCTGTTTTCATCCATCTCCGGCTGCTCCACCGGGATCTCTGACCGCGCCGCCATGGTATTCAGATACTGTACAAACGCTTCACCCCCGCCGGAATACAGCGTGTAGACATCACTGTCTGCCTCCGTATAAAAGGCAGAAAAAATCTGGTACACATCGTTTGATTCCGGCGTCAGCATCCAGAAATAGACGCTTTCCCTATATTTTTCCTGCTCCTTCATCTGTTTCAATTTTCCGAACATGGAGAGATTCTTCATATTATGACCGTAAACGATTGTGTTTCCATCACTGAAATCATCCTGATTCTGGTAATCGAGGAAAATGGAACCCGCAAAGTTGCTCGTTCCCTCGTACGTCGTATGAAGATACGCATCGTTGTCCGGCCCCTGTACGACCGGGTAACTGATGTCGAGAGCTTCGATATAAAGCCATCCCTTCACATCCGGGTTAATCGCTTTTAAGGATTCAAAATCAACGGCAAGCGGCGGTTCTGTCGGATACGACAGTGGTTCCGGCTCCGGTTCGGAAGGCTCCGCCGGTTCGGATTCCGCCTGCGGCTCCTCTGTTTTCTTTGGTGCCGGTGTCTCCGGTGTTTTTGTAATTTCCGTCGTATACTGCTGCAGATCCCGGTATTCATCCGTACCGGTCTTGTAATCCAGGTAAATGCCGATCAGCTTATACCCGGAAAAGCAGAAAACAGCAAGTGCCGCTAAAAATACCAGAGTCCAAAGCGGATTGCCGCGTTTTTTCTGTTTCTTTTTCTGTTTTCCCATGCGTCTCCTTTATCACTTTTTTACTGTCTGCGCTGTTTTCCGGAAGCGCTCTGAATTTGTCTCAATTATAAGCGTGCCCCTTTCTTTTGTCAACTTATGCCCCCGGAAAAGGATTGCACCCGCCCCCATCTTATGATAGACTAAAAGTCGACTGACAAGTCACTTGTGAATACAGTAACACACCACATACATGAGGAGGAATTCCATATGCGAACAATCAAAAAAGTCGCCTCGCACATCTTCATTGATGGCTTCGGCGGCATGACGCAGGGTCTTTTTGCAACCCTGATTATCGGTACGATGATTCAGCAGATCGGTCTTCTGATCGGCGGTTCGACCGGAAATGTGATCTATCTGCTTGGAAAAGCTGCCGCAGCCCTGACAAGTGCCGGTATCGGTGTCGGCGTGGCAGTGAAATATGGGGAAAGCCCGCTTGTCACGGTTTCTGCAGCCGTCGCCGCCATGGTCGGCGGTTATGCCGGCAAGATCACCGGCGGCACATTCTTTGTGGACGGAAATGCCGTTCTGGCAGGACCTGGCGAACCGCTCGGCGCTTTCATCGCAGCTTTCGCAGGCATCACCTGCGGCCATCTGGTTTCCGGCAAGACCAAGGTTGATATCATCGTGACACCGGTCATCACCATCGGAGCCGGTTCCGTTGTCGGACTGCTCGTCGGACCGCCGATCTCCCAGATGATGACAGGCCTTGGAAGCATCATCAACTGGGCAACGGAACAGCGGCCGTTCATCATGGGCATCGTTGTTTCGGTCGTCATGGGTATGGTTCTGACACTGCCGATCAGCTCCGCTGCACTCGGCATCATTCTGAATCTTTCCGGTCTTGCCGCCGGTGCCGCAACGATCGGCTGCTGCTGCAACATGGTCGGATTCGCGGTTGCAAGTTATCGGGAAAACAAATTCGGCGGCCTTGTCGCACAGGGTCTTGGAACCTCGATGCTCCAGGTGCCGAACATCATGCGTCATCCGCTGATCTGGCTGCCCGTCATCTTCTCGAGTGCGATTTTAGGACCCGTCTCCACAATCCTCGCCAATATGCAGAATAATGCAACGGGAAGCGGCATGGGTTCCGCAGGTCTTGTCGGACAGATCACAACGTATCAGACGATGATCGCTTACGATGATCCGAAGCTCGTCATCATCAAAATCATTCTGCTCCACTTCGTGCTTCCGGCTGTGATCACCTTGTTCTTCTCAGAGGTATTCCGCAAGGCAAACCTGATCAAATCCGGCGATATGGCTTTGAATCTGTAATCTGTATTTTTAAAAGGGAATGGAACTGCGCATCCGGCAGCTCCATTCCCTTTTTTATCCACATTTCTCTTCTGATTTTTTCTGTTTTTACACCGTTTCTTCTGCGTTTTCCGCATTTTCCACTGCCGCGGCCGATTCAGCTTCCGCTGCCGCTTCTTCTATCTCCGTTTCTTCCCCCGGCCGCACGCGGTGTGCCTCTACCATTGGCTCAATGGTCTGTGCCATCAGCAGATGGATCATGTCAAGGCTCCGCTCGCGGAACCGCGACGGCAGAAGCGGTGCGATCGCCACATCCGTCACGAGGGATTCAAGGCCCTCGATAATCAGATCCTTGCCCGGCGTCTCATTCCACTCCAGTCTGATCCGCTCGAAATCACGCTGGAAAATGATTTTGACCCTCCGTCTTGCGGCCTCTTCCAGAAATGCAAACTCAAGCTTCAGCACCAGTTCGCCGTCTTCATTCTCCGCAAACTGTCCCGTCGTTCCGAGCAGATACGATTCCTCATTTTCCACCCATTCTACAACTTTGGACCCCGTAAGACCGATCTCAATGCGCTGTGTTTTTTCTCCCTCGGTCAGCTCGACAAAGAAACGGCCTTTCTCATAGAAGAAACCGATGCGGCGGATGCCGTCGGAAAAGTTGTTGTGGAAGACCTGCAGCGTCAGCGGAAACATGCCGACATGCGTGTCCTCCATTTTATATTCTTTTCCGTGCAGAAGCTGCGCCATGTCGATCTGACGCGGTGTTCCGCTGTTCCGCGGCCCCGGTGTTCTCCGCTTCCAGCCGCCGCGCAGGATTCTTCCCGGTGTCTCTTTCGCGCCCTCCAGATCACGGCAGGTCTGCACCAGCTTCTGATATGCCATCGGGCTTTCCGCCTCGCCGGATTTCAGCTCTGCACCAAATTCCGCACCGAAATACTTCCGCACAATGTCAAGCATCTCACACGTCTGGAACAGCTCATTGCTGCCAGCATTCGTCACAATCACCACGCCGGTATCCGGATAACCGAGCACGTTCTGCCCCAGCATGCCATTGAACGCAAAGCTGCCCGGCCGCTCCTCCATCCAGACCTGGTAACCATAGCCATATTTTTCCCCATCTTTTCCGGCGGTGTCGCATGAACGGAGGTGGACGCTGCGACCCATTCCGCCGGGACGATCTGTTTTCCTTCGAATTTTCCGCCGTTCACGTACATCACCCCGAGCTTGGCCGCGTCCTCCGGGCACAGGAAGAGGCCCCAGCCGCCTTTCGTAATCCCTGCCGGGCAGCTCTCCCAGAAAACTTTCCGGATGCCGAGAGGCTCAAACAGACGCGGCCGCAGGTAATCTACCATTTTCATGCCGGTGCGCTCCTGTATGATTGCAGACAGCAGATACGTGTTCATACTGTTGTACTCAAACGCTTCGCCCGGCGTTCCCTTGACCGGCGCATTTAAGAAGCTGTCCACCCAGTCGTTGCCGGAAACAACGCCCATCTCGTTGAACTGTACGCCGCTCTTCATCGTCAGAAGATGCTTCACGGTCAGATTTGGGCGCAGGATCTTCTGCAGCAGACCGTTTCGTTTTTCAAAAATATCATAGACGTTCTCGTCCAGGGAAAGTTTTCCTTCACTGATCAGAAAACCAGCCGCCATGCCAGTGATGCTCTTACACATCGAATACGTCGCATGCCAGATGCCGCTGCGGTATGGGGCGAAATTGCATTCGCAGATGACATGTCCATTCCGCAGGACCAGCAGATGATGCATGTCCGTATGGCGCGCAGCGGCGAGCTCACGAAGCATCTGCGTCAGCTTTTCCGATGAGATGCCCTCGCTCTCCGGCACCACGCGCGGAAAATACGTTTCCGGAGATGCAAAATCCCCGAACGCTTCCTTCTGCGGCGCAAAGTCCGTCTTTCCCATATGTCCTGTCGTCCCACTCATAAATCCCCAGATCATTTCCATTGCGGTTAACTGTTCTTTCGCTGCCATGTACGATGCCTCCTGTCTCATGCGGTTGGATTTCCCTGTTTTTCCAGTTTTCCTCATTATATCCAGATTCCTTGAAAATCGCAATGCTTCTTCTGATAAAAAAGAACCGACATAGAAATCTGTATTTCGATTTCTGCCGGTTCTTTTCCGTGTGTGATTTTTTTATTTTACTTTAGCTTACTCATTCCAGAGTTTCATACGCTCCTGATAATTCTGTGTGATAACTTTTTCTACATCTTCCAGTCCTGCGTCATTCATTTCGGAAATCATCTTGTCGTACTCTTCCATTGCCGCATCGTGGCTGTCTGCATTCACAATCTTCGGATATTCCTGATCGTAGATATCCTGGATTTTCTGCCATTTCAAGCCATCCGGAGTGCTTCCTGCCGGGGTAAGGCCTGCAAATTCTGCGGTATCCCATCTGTCGTTCTCACCAAAGTGATTCATAGCCACCTGCCGGGTCTCTTTTACTTTATACTGTGATACATCGTATGGAGTTCCGTCTGTACCATTTCCGTTCTTTACAAACCAAGTCCATTTGCGGACGCCGGTATCCAGTTTTGTTTTGTCAAAATCCGTCTGGAATCCTTCAATCAGATCATCGTTCGGAACGTGTTTTCCATCTTCCATATTCCAGTTGGTTCCCTCAATACCCCACATCAGAAGATACTGTCCTTCTTCGCTTGCAAGGTAGTTGATCATCTTCATGGCTGCTTCCGGATTTTTACAATTCTTGGTGATCGCGATTGCATCCCAGCCAAGTGTACTTCTTCCGGAGTAAGTAGTTTCATCTGCGCTGATTCCGTTTCCAAGGATTTTATAGGAATAGAATTTTGCATCTTCTCCTACAGAAGAAGCAAGTGCTGTATTTGCTGCATCGGTATCCCAGTAGGAAGCAAAGGTACTGAATACGTTGCCTGCAGACAGTTTCTGCGTCCACTGATTTTTCTTGTTGACAACCCACTCTTTGTCCAGAAGGCCTTCGGTATACAGTTCATTGGCAAAGGACATCATCTCTTTGAAGTTTGGTGCTTTGGCAACATGTTCCAGATTGTCCCCATCCTGATAATATGTTTTCAGACCATACATTCCTTTTAATGTTCCATCGTAGTTTTTGGATTCTGCATCAAAGGTAATGGCAATACTCTCTTTTCCGTCAATGGTCGGATGAAGTTCTTTGAATTTCTTACAAATGTCAATATACTCTTCCTGTGTAAATGGCTCATCGCTGTCTGCGCGGTCTTTTCCAACGATTTCGCACAGATAATCATAGCGCATCAAAACACCGGCTACCGGATCCGGATCTTCTCCGTACCAGTTATTCAGATAGTAATTCTTTCCATCGGTATAACGACTCTTGTTTAAGGTTTCCCCGTACATCTCTTTTACATCCGGGCCGTACTCATCGATCAGATCATTCAACGGAAGCAGTGCGCCTGCCTCAATGTAACGGTTTACAATATCATTTCCACGATCCATCAGGACGATATCCGGGTAATTCTGACCGGTCAGCATCAGGTTCAATTTTTCCAGCGGATCTCCGGTTGGATTTTCTACCTGAATTTTGACACCTGTTTTTTCCTCAATTGCTTTTGCAACTGGATCATCAAAGGTATTGCTTCCGGAGTTTTTGTCAAAGATAGAAATCGTAACTCCGTCTGTTGATACCTCGCCCGATGCAGATGATGCACTGCCGGATGCAGTACTTGATGATGTACTGCCATTTGATCCGCATCCTGCAAGCATTCCCGCTGCCATCAGGACACTCATCGCCATTGCGATACACAACGCCAAAGTAAGAAACATTTTCATATCCAACCGCCAGACTCACTTCCCGTACTTTATTTTCTTATTCTTTAACAGTTCCGCCGCCCTTTGCAGACGCATTTCCGTATTGTATTCCAAAATTGTTTTTCCTGTTGCCTCTTTAAACAGGCTCCTCAGATAATTCGGAGACAAACCGACCTCCGCGGCCAGCTTCTCGATATCTGCGCTTTCCGAGCAGTGCTCCTGAAGATATGTTTTTACCTGATAAACGGCATAGTAATTTGGATTTTGATTCTGTTCTTCAAAAAATGCCAACATCCGTTCCAGATACTGCTTCATCTTTTCCCGCATCTGATAACTGTTGTTTGCTTCAAAAATTTCATTTTCTCTCAAAATTTTTTCTGCTTCCATCCAGTTTTCCAGCAGTTCATCGCTCAAAACAAGACGGTTCCATAGATACATATAGAGATTGTAAACTTCTCCCGCAAATGTTTTCGGCGCAAGCCCCTTTAGCTGTTGAAAATAATCTTTCATGGTCTGCAGCGTTTCCTGCTTTTTCCCGCTGCTGACCAGACGACAGATTTCTTCTCTCCGCTCCTTCTGTTCCCGGAAATGATATGCTTTTTCCTCTTCCGTTTCTTTTTCATCTGCACAGAAAAGTTCCGGTGGATCCATATGAAATGCCAGAACACAACAGTTCCGAAGTTTTTCCGCCTTTTCGTACAGGCAGTCAGCTGTCCATGCTCCACTGCACCATCCAACGGCTCTCGGTGCGTCTTCTTTCAAATCATTCCAGATCTGAAATGCCGTATCTTTCACCGACAGATACCCCGCCAGCAGCAGAATGCTGATCCGTTCCGTTTTGCTGATGTAACGGATGCCCTTGTATTTTTCCTGAATTTGGCTACAGATGTTTTCTTCCGTTTTTCCATAAACCGCTATGATTCCAAACCTGCACTCTTCCAGTTCTTCTCCAAATACACCACGGAAATTTTTCCGTAAAAGCTCTGTTTCCTGTTTTTCCCGCAAAGCCATTTCCAGCAACTGCTTCGCCGCCGTTTTCCGCGACCAGTCTGCTATCTCACTTTTCTCCAGTTCACTTCTCACTTTTCTCAGACATGCTTCTACTTCTTCAATCGTAAATGGCTTTAAAAGGTAATCCACGGCATTCACCTGAAAAGCGGAATGGATATAGGAAAAATCATCATATCCTGTCAGAAAAACAATTTTGCATGGATACCCCCGGCGTACGATCGTCTCTGCCAGTTCAATTCCACTCATTCCTGGCATCTGAATATCCGTAATCACAATATCTGCCATATTTTCTTCCAGGCACTCCAGTGCCCTTCTGCCATTGCGCGCGGTAAATACTCTGGAAATCCCGTTCTTTTTCCAGTCAATATAATCCCGCAATGTCTCCAGTTCAATTTCTTCATCTTCTACAAGAAGAACGCGATACATTTTCTCCCTCCTGTTTCCAGTTGCTCCTGCAGTTTTCTTCTCCTGCTACTTTTCATTTCTGTCTTTTTACTGCAGAAGTTCAATCATATACGCCTCATACGGCTGTAACTTCCACACTTCTTTTGTGAGACTTTCTGTATCATTATGAACCAGAACCGTTCCTTTTGTCAAATCATATCGGGCTTTCATCTCTGCCGCGGTATCCCGGAAATTGCAGAGCACAATCAGCTTTTTCTCTCCCAGATTTCTCTCATAAGCAAAAATATCCGGATTTTCTTCCTCAATCAGACGGAAATCCCCATAAACAAGAGTGTCATTTTTCCTACGCAGCGCAATTAGTTTTTGATAGAAATAGAAGAGGGAATCCGGATTTTTTCTGCTGTTTTCCACATTGATCTCCTCGTAATTCTGATTTTCCGCCATCCACGGTGTTCCCGCTGTAAATCCGGCGTGTTTTTCCGCATTCCACTGCATTGGCGTCCGCGCATGGTCCCGGCTGTTCCGTGCAAGATAGGTACGAATTTTTTCTTCCTCCCAGCCTTCTTTTTTACGGTCTTCGGCAAAATTTACAGACTCGATATCCTGATAGTCCTCGATCCGAAGCCCTGACACATTTGTCATACCGATTTCTTCCCCCTGGTAAATATAAGGAGTTCCTTTCATCCCATGGAGAAGGACAGCCAACATTTTTGCTGATTTTTCCCGATACGGTTCCCTGTCATTTCCAAAGCGCGATACGACACGCGGAAAATCATGGTTTCCCCAGAACAGGCTGTTCCATCCTTTTTCTTCCAGTCCCGTCTGCCATTTTTCAAAGATCTGCTTCAGTTGCGGCAGCGTATACGGTTTCGGATCCCAGTTTCCACTTCGGATGCCGTCGATTCCCATCAGTTCAAACTGAAAAATCATACTGAGCTCCTGGCTTTCCGGATCAGAATACTGCTGTGCCATTTCTACCGTAGCACCTCCGGTTTCCCCACTGTCAGGATCTGTTCTGATTTTCCATACGTATTCTGATTCATTTCCATTAAGTATGTATGAATCTGCTCCGAATGAGTATCATTTCCTCCATGTCCATCTTTTACAATATTGTCAATTGCATCCAGCCGGAAACCACGGATCCCTTTATCCATCCAGAACTGGATCATCCGGTACAGCTCTTTCCGAAGCGACGGATTTTTCCAGTTCAGATCCGGCTGCATTACACTGAAACTGTGATAATAATATTCCTGAACCTCCGGCACCCATTCCCAGGTGCTTCCTCCAAAGAATGCTCCGCCGCCTTCTGGCGGCTGCTCCTTCGTTCCTTCCTTCCAGATGTAAAAATCATGGTATTTACTGTTTCGATCCTTTCTGGCTTCCAGGAACCATGGGTGCAGATGGGAACTATGATTTAAAACAAGATCCATCATGACCACAATTTCCCGCTTTTCACAGGCTGCGATCAGTTCTTCCAGCTCTTCCATTGTGCCCGCTTCTTCCATTACTTTATAATAGTCACTGACATCATATCCATTGTCGTAATTAGGAGAATCGTTAAAAGGCGAAAGCCAGATGGCTCCAACACCAAGCTCCTGCAGATAGTCCAGCTTCTGCAGAATCCCTCCAAAATCGCCGATGCCGTCTCCGTTGCTGTCACAGAAGCTTCTGGTGTAAATCTGATATACGGTTAAGCTATGCCACCACTCTCTTTTCATTTTCTGTCCTCTCTTTCTTTTTTCCCATAAGAGCAGTATAATGATATTATCTTATATTTTCTAACCTGATTTTCGTATTTAATGAAAGGATTTTGACTTTTATGAAAAAAGAACGTTCAAAAGAGCTCTTTTCTCCTGAATCTTGTTCCCCTGTTCTTTCTGGCGGAATCCGGGATTTTACCGTGCATGGAACCGAACCTGTTCCGCTCCATATCTATCATCAGGATTATGCTCATGGCGGGCTCTCTGTTCCTTTTCACTGGCATAAAGAATTAGAATGGATCTGGGTTGAAAAAGGTACTCTCACTCTGACACTGAAAACTGAAACCCGGACAATTTCCGAAGGTACTTTTCTTTCATCAACAGTCACGAACTGCATCAGCTCTGCAGCATTGGAACTACCCCTTCGGTTCACCATGCCCTTGTATTTCTTCCAGAAATTCTCTCATGTGCCTATCTGGATTCCTGTGAAGCAGACTGGATTCGTCCGCTGCTCTCTCATCAACTGCTTCTTCCGGCTTTTCCATTGGAAGAGCTTTCTGCTGCTGAAGCCTCCTCTCAGACACAGAAAACATTTGTACTGACATTATCTGAGCTTTTCCAGGAAATCCTGTATGCATACGATACCAAACCCATCGGCTGGTTTCTTCTGATCAAAAGTGACATGTATCGGATTCTTGCACTTCTGGCGCAATACCAGCTTTTTCTTCATCCGGAACCCCTCTGCACTCGTAAAAAAGAAAGATCTGATCAGTGTAAAAAACTCTTACGTTATATTCAGGATAACTATGATTCTAAAATCCGTCTTTCAGATCTTGCTGCTATACTCAATATGAATCCACAATATTTTTGTCGTTTCTTCAAAACGCACTTTCACACAACGCCTATTTCCTATATCAACCAGTACCGCGTAACCCAAGCCGCAGATCTTCTTACCGGCAGCTCGCTTTCTATCTTGGAAATTGCTCTGCATACCGGATTTGAAAGCCCCAGCTATTTTGCCAGCATTTTCCGCCGGACTTTTGGTATGTCACCGGAAGAATATCGAAAAGCCATGCCCTGACCCGGCAAATTTTTTCCTTCTGAATGCACGGCAACACAAATCTCAAAAATTTTTGATTTTTTTTCAAAAAACACTTGCCAAACTCGTTTTCTTATGATAATATACTACTTGTCGCTGAGCAAAAATCACGGCAGACAAAACAAAAACTTCGGCTCCGTGGTCAAGCGGTTAAGACATCGCCCTTTCACGGCGGTAACACGGGTTCGATTCCCGTCGGAGTCATATGGCGTCGTAGCCAAGTGGTAAGGCAATGGTCTGCAACACCAGTATCCACCGGTTCAAATCCGGTCGACGCCTCTTCTTTCCCGGAAACAGATAGTTTCCGGGATTTTTCTTTTTCAAAATTATTTCAAAAAAGCTGCCGGTTCTGTTTGCTTCGGCAGCTTTTTTGAAAATATCATTTTTTAATTTTCTTTTTCTTTCACATAGTCTTCGTACACATACGCCGTTTTTCCCTCATACGAAATCTTGTACCATCCGTTCTCTTTTCCGAGCATTTCCACTTCTTCCCCTGTCGTCAGAGCTCCGATAACCTGGCTTGTGCTGACGTTGGGTTCTGTACGTACATTGACCGGTGAGATACAGGTGACGGTTTTCTTACCCTTCTGCTTTTTCACGCCATCCGAATTATTTTCTGCTTTCAGAGTGCTTTTCTGCTCCTTGCAGGCCGTCTGAAATGTTTCTGTCAGCAGCTCATTGTCCGGGAACTGCAGAGACTCCAGTATTTCCGGCACGATTTGCTGTGTATCGTTGCTGCCGCTTCCTTTTTTCCATATGATCTGATACCCTTCATTCTCCGTTTTCACCCCGCAGAAAAATGCAATCGGAATCTGCTGGGAATTTTTTACCTGGAAACGATAAAAGGAACTCTCGTTATCTTTTCCTTCGTTAGCTGTTTTCACCATAAAATCGCTGATGCTGTTTTCCCCTGTTATTTCATTCGGATAGAGCAAATTTTCAGCGCTCTCTTCGTCCTCCGGAAAATCCATAAGCGCTACTTTTGCCATTCCTTCCCGATACGATATCTCAAGACTTTCCCCCTCTTCTGATATGAAACTGCATTGGATTTTCTCATCTCTCATTACATTCCAGCCTTCTGGAAGTGTGATTGTAATATTCTGGTATGTAGAAAGAAACTCTTTTTTCACCATCTTCTGACTCATCCTGGACACTGGATGCTCTTTCGGAGACAACCGATGGATTCTCCTTTTCCACCTGCTGATTTCCACATCCCATTACCACAATAGTTGTCATCAAAAGAACAGCTAAACAGTTTTTTCTGTTTCTCATGTACAATTTCCTTTCTTGACAGTTCCGTCTTTATTTTCTGTCAGAAAACTTCTTTTGCTTATTGTATCACAACTATTTTTGCACTGTAAAGAGTACGTTCCTTCCCTCCTGCTTTGATTTTCTTTATGCAAAAAAATCTCCAACCAGATTGAGGTTCCCTCCCTCTCAAATCCAGTTGAAGATTTTTCTTATCTTTTTATTTTACTTCTGTAAATTCGACCCGGATACTCTCATACTCTCCCAGCACCTGATGCAGGGTCAGCCCCGCACGGTTCCAGGTACGGCCCGAGCGGATTTCACCGTCCAGGCTGCAGCGGTACAGCTTATCCTCTGCAAGACCGCACACTTTCGTGTGAACCGGAAGCATATTTCCTTCTGCGTCAGTCTTTACGATCGTAAGCAGTGCGCGGCTCTGATCCTCTGCCACGAACTCCCATGCCATGAAATCCTGTTTTTTCAGTCCGGTCAGACGGTAATACAGGCCTTCGTGTGTGAGCTCGTAATATTCATGCATCGCAGCAACCTGCTCTTTTACCATCTCTTTTTCTTCCTCTGAAATCTTATTCAGATCCATCTCATATCCAAAGCTTCCTGCCAGCGCCACATCGCCTCTTGTCCGGAACGGTGTCACACGGCCGGTCTGATGGTTCGGGCATACAGAAACGTGGGAACCAACGGTACTGATCGGATAGAAGAACGAGCTTCCGTACTGGATGGAAAGACGGTTGATCGCATCGGTATTATCGCTGCACCAGATCTGCGGGGAATAATACATCATACCGGCATCATATCTTCCGCCTCCTCCGCTGCAGCCCTCGAGCAGCAGATTCGGGCATGCGGCAAGGAATCTTTCCATCAAATCGTAAACACCGAGCACATAGCGGTGATACAGCTCTCCGTTCCGGCTCTGTGCTGCCACATGGCTGTAAACATCGCAGACGCTGCGGTTCATATCCCATTTGACATAATCGATCTTTGCATCATGGACAATGGTTGTCAGACGCTCCAGCAGATACTCACGCACATCCTCACGCGTCATATCAAGTACAAGCTGATTTCTGCTGTGATTCGGCACACGGCCAGGAATTGCAAATGCCCAATCCGGATGTGCACGGTAAAGATCACTGTCCTCGGAAATCATCTCCGGCTCAAACCAGAGACCGAATTTCATGCCCATCTTGTGAATTTTTTCTGCAAGCTGCGCCATGGAACCGTTCATCTTTTTCTCGTTGACGAACCAGTCGCCAAGACCACTGTTATCATCCTCTCGTTTTCCAAACCAGCCATCGTCAAGCACCAGCATCTCAATGCCAAGCTTTTGCGCCTGTTCTGCAATTTTCAGAATTTTTCTTCGTTGAAATTAAAATAGGTTGCTTCCCAGTTGTTGATCAGAATCGGTCGTTTGGCATGCTTGTATGCGCCACGGCAGATATGCTCGCGGATGATCTCATGATACTGCTGTGACAGTTTGGTAAGGCCGGTTTCGGAATAGCTTAAGATTGCCTGCGGGGTATCGAACGCCTCTCCTTTTTCCAGATGGAAGCAGAAATTGGTCGGATGAATACCCATCTGAAAACGGGTCTGATTTTTCTGATCCTTCTGTGCTGCCGCAACAAAGTTTCCGCTGTAAACGAGGCATGCGCCGATGCAGGAACCGTGTGTCTCACCCGCACCCTCCTCGCAGAGGATCACAGCCGGATTGTAATGATGGCTCGATGTACCGCGGGTGCTTCCGATCTCGACTTTTGCATGCTGCACCGGAATCCGCTCCGCCGTACGCTCCATCGCATGACGACCCGAGAAATAGATCATCTCATAATTTTCATACATCAGATCCATGCTGAAAGACAGCATTTTTTCCAGCTCAATCGCCGTTTCTCCGTGATTTTCGAGTCTTGCCGCTCTCGTAATCACATTTTCCTTTTCAAATACACCGTAAAACAGCTTCAGAACAATATCGGAAGCCTTCTCCGTCATTGTAATAACAAGAGTCTCACCTTTTTCTTCCTCTGTATCGTACAACGCCGGCATTCCCGGAATGGCATAGGAATGATCCAGAATTTCGTACGAATCGAAACGGAAATCTGCTGCAAAGCTGCCGTCCGCGTGGCGGATCTCAATCATATCATCACGGAAATCACCGACACCACTTCCCGGAATTTCCTGCGGAAGTGCATCAAGAGAATATTTCCGGTTAGGGCCTGCCTCCTCCGGATTTCCTGCAAATCCCATATCTGTACAGAAAATCAGACCGGAAAGATTTTCCTCACCGATTTTTTCTCCATAGTAGAGATGCAGAAGCACATTTTTGTCATCTGCGAACATCTGGTAACTGCTGTCTTTTGTCTGGATGGTAAATAACCGTCCATTTTCACTTACTTTGATTGCCATGATTTCCTCCTCCTGCGGCATCTTGCAGTATCCTGCAAAACACGATATAATTTTACTGATATTTCGGAATCTCATCCTTTGTGACATTCCAGCTTTTCTGATGATTCATTTTGTGAGGTATACTTATGGAAACTTCCTGGACACTTCCTGTCCCAAAGCATAAATTTTCGGATCTTTATCTCTGCTTCTGCGGCTACGAAGCCTGCCAGCCACTGCACAGCTACGGCCCTGCTGTACGCCCCAATTATGTGATCCACTACATTATTTCCGGAAAAGGCACTTTTACCATTGGAAACCGTACTTACCGCTTAACCGCCGGACAGGGCTTTTTCCTGATGCCAAATGTCCGCACCTACTATGAAGCCGATGCGGATGATCCCTGGACCTATCTCTGGATCGGTTTTGACGGCGAAAAAGCTGCCTCTTATGTACAGGAACTCGGTCTTTCCGAGGAGCACCCTGTCTACCAGTGCAGTTTTTCCGGTGAACTGCAGTCCCTCTTGTTTCAGATGCAGAAGCACAATACCTACGACACCTCTGACCAGTATCTTCTGGAAGGCTGTCTATACCAGTTTTTCTCAATTCTTTCCCGCGAAATCACGCTTGCCGACCCTTTTGCACGGGAGAGTGGCAATCTTTACGTGGAAAAGGCCGTCGAGTTTATCCGAAATAATTATTCGAATGAAATTCTTGTCTCGGATATTGCCAGATATGTATGCATCAACCGGAGTTACCTTTATACCCTGTTTCAGAAATATCTCCATACCTCACCGCAGGACTATCTTTCTTCCTGCCGGATCACGCGTGCGCTTGAGCTTTTATCATATACGGATCTCTCCATCGAAACGGTCGCTTTTTCCTGTGGTTACCGGAATGCCGAAGTTTTTACCAAAGCCTTCCGCCAGAAGCAGGGCATGACGCCAAGCGCCTATCGGAAAAAGTTCCGCCTTGACACGACTCCTGACTCTGCACATGTTCCGTGATCTGTCTGATTTTATTATAACGAAATCTTTCTTCCATGAACAGGAAGAAATGTTATGGAAAACCGTCAAAATGTTAGATGGCGTTTCTTAATGGCTACAGACATCAAAAAAGCGATACAGTTATGATTTCTCATTTCTGTATCGCTTCTTCATCTTAGCTCCCCGAGTTGGGCTCGAACCAACAACCCTTCGGTTAACAGCCGAGTGCTCTACCATTGAGCT